>ERZ1674201.7-NODE-7-length-36008-cov-9.151559_pt1 | contig 36008 bp, 19 predicted proteins | sample MGYA00581114_ERZ1674201 | MGnify/ENA primary metagenome ERZ1674201 (study PRJEB41354, sample SAMEA4873309) | human saliva metagenome | biome: human-associated habitat [ENVO:00009003]; feature: mouth environment [ENVO:08000002]; material: saliva material...
TCATACATTTTATGTAGTAAAAAACTTGTTTTTAGCCAATTTTAATTACTTTTGTGTGTAGCTTTCAAGTAGCTAATAAATCATAAACAGAATTCATCAACACCCAATATTCAACATCCAACACTCAACAACAACACTTTTGTGTATGGCTTTTAAGCCCATAGCAAGTAATAAACAGAAATCATCAACACCCAACATTCAACATCCAACACCCAATATTCAACACCCATCACCCAAAAATCCCACAATGAACTGGCAACAACTCATATCCAACAAGCGTCTCGGACAGGAAGAGCGTCACGCCCTTCGACACGATGATCGCTCTGAATTTAAACGTGACAGCGATCGATTGATTTACTCTGCACCGTTCCGACGACTGCAGAACAAGACTCAAGTCTTCCCTCTTCCGGGCAGTGTCTTTGTGCACAACCGCCTAACTCATTCCTTAGAGGTGGCTTCCTTGGGTAAATCTTTAGGTGATGACGTTGCAAGAAGACTCATCGAAATACACCCAGAGTTGCGTGGTACGCTCTTTGAAGAGATTGGAACCATCGTACAGACAGCTTGTTATGCACACGACATGGGTAATCCTCCCTTCGGGCATAGTGGCGAAAAGGCTATGCAGGCATTCTTCACAGAAGGTCCAGGGATTAGCTTGAAGGACAAAGTTAGCCCTCATTTCTGGGAAGACATCACCCATTTTGAGGGCAATGCCAATGCTTTCCGCTTGCTGACCCATCGTTTCTTAGGCCGAAGAGAAGGTGGTTTTGTAATGACTTATAGTACCCTTGCAAGTATCGTAAAATATCCTTTCAGCTCTACCTATGCCAGCAAACACGGCAAATTCGGTTTCTTTGCAACGGAAGAAGAAACCTATAAGAAGATTGCTGATGAATTAGGTATCATTCAAAAGGATAGCTCTGAGGCTGGTATCTGTTATGTTCGTCATCCGTTGACCTATCTTATGGAGGCAGCAGACGATATCTGTTACGAGATTATGGATATTGAAGACTCTCATAAACTCAAACTTCTTTCGTTTGAGGAGACAGCCGATTTGCTCCTTGGCTTCTTCGATGAAGAAACCAGAAAGAGCATTAGAAAGCGCATAGAAGACGAAGGTGTGACCGACCAAAACGAACAAGTTGTTTACTTCCGTGCCTGTGCCGTAGGATTATTGGAGGCAGAATGTGTCAATGTCTTTGTAGAACACGAAGAGGAGATACTCAATGGAACCTTCGAAGGGTCGCTCATCAAACATATTTCCGAACTTCCCCGACAGGCTTACAAACACTGTACAGAGGTCTCAGTGGATAGGATTTACCGCAGTAAAGCAGTCCTCGACGTTGAGTTATCAGGCTATAAGATTATGGAAACACTGATGAAAGCACTCATTGGTGCTGCCGTTGAGCCTGAACACTTCCACAGTCAGCAGCTTATCCGAAGCTTCTCAAGCCAGTATGACATCCAAAGTCCTTGCCTTGAAACACGTATCATGGCAGTCCTCGACTTCATCAGTGGAATGACAGATATCTATGCACTCGACATCTATCAGAAGATAAATGGTATCAGTTTGCCACTGATATAGGAAGCCTCCCCCGACCCCTCCGAAGGGAGGGGAGGCAAAAAGGAGAAAGAGGGGGTATAGTTATCACACTATTATCTCATACATACTCGTTTAAAAGGACTTGAAAAAGAGTTCCAAATGGCAAGATTTGAAGTTGTTTTTTTATATGAGAAATCAACATAAAGGCACCCCACAACGCATTTGTCTTAACTCCATTTCACTCCTTTAACTCCTTTAACTCCCAAATAGGAACAATGGAAAATCAACATAAAGACACCCACAACACATTTGTCTTAACTCCATTTCACTCCTTTAACTCCTTTAACTCCAGATTTATCTCCCTCCCTTTCACTCCTTCAACTCCTTTAACTCCTAAAAAGAAACAATGGAAAATCAATATAAAAAGACCTTTCCTGACCTCATGGTAGGAAAGAAGATTATCTACGTTCACGGCTTTATGTCAGCCGGTTCAAGTCATACGGTACAGATACTGAGGGACTATATGCCCGAAGCTACAGTCATTGCGCCCGACCTCCCCATACATCCTGAGGAGGCAATGGAACTATTGCGCAACCTTGTTAATACCGAAAAGCCCGACCTTATTATTGGTACTTCAATGGGAGGTATGTACACCGAGATGCTTTATGGTGTCGACCGTATCTGCGTAAATCCTGCTTTTCAGATGGGAACAACCATCAGCGAGACGAATATGATGGGCAAACAGGTGTTCCAAAATCCACGACAAGATGGCGTACAAGAGGTTATCGTAACCAAAGCATTGGTGAAGGAATACAAAGAGATAACTGAAAAGTGTTTCTCACAAGTGACAGAGGAAGAGCAGCAACGCGTCTTCGGACTCTTTGGTGATGCAGACCCTGTTGTCCACACCTTCGACCTTTTCAACGAACATTACCCTCAGGCGATCCGTTTTCATGGTGAACACCGACTCATCGAGAAAGCTGTTTTCCATTACCTCATGCCTGTTATCCGATGGATTGACGACCGACAGGAAGGGCGCGAGCGTCGTACGGTACTCATTGATCAGAACACACTCGCTGATGGATACGGCAAACCGAAATCAAGTTTGAACAAAGCTTACGAGTTCTTACTTGATAACTACAACGTATTCTTCGTGTGTCCTGCACCAACCAACAATCCGTCAGCCATCACTGAACAGCAGGCATGGATAGAAGATGCCTTCAGCGCACCAGCATGGAACCATACTATCTTCACCAACCAGCCTCACCTTCTCTATGGCGACTACTTCATTAGTAGCACCGAACACGATGACTTTCTCGGAACAAGCCTACTTTTCGGTAGCGAAGAGTTCAAGACTTGGGAGGAAATTATCACTTTCTTTGAACGCTTAGGAGGACAGTAAGCGGGCTAAAAAGCTTCGCTTCGGTGAATTATTTTCATGAAAAGAAATATTTTTCATCGTGAAAAGAAATATTTATTTTCATGTAAATAAATTCTTCTCTTCATGAAAATAATTCACACTAATAGCCTTTCTGTAACAAAGAGAACTCACAACCAACTGACGAAAAAGCAATAACACCCACTCAAAACATAACCCAACGAATTAGTCCTCACGCATTGTAAAAATGTAATACCTCTTTACCAAGAGGACTGAAGAGACTTTATCCTATGGCACACGAACTTTTCTCACGTATCGCTGACATCCTTTCGGCACCATCTGAAGCACAGGCACTCATCATGCACGAGACGCTCGTCATTGCTTGTCATGAAGGATTAAAAAACACCCGACATGGTTTCGGCAACCTTTCTTCGCAGGTAGAGTCGCTCTGTAGGCAGCATAACATCGCCCCACAGGATATTGTGGCGATTCAGAAAATGCGCCGACATAGTAACTCTAATGCCCCTATTCTCCCTGAAGACGTGGCTTACGACTGTCGTGCCTTGGCTATTTTCGTTTCTACTGTTGTACAGGAGGCTATCCCTTCGTTCCTTGTTGGAAAAATTCCTGCACGTGGACGCACAACGGAGAATATACAGATTACGAATTATCGTTACATTCGTTGTATCGTAAGAGAGTGGGACGAGAGTACTATTCAGGTAGCTGTGACCAATCAAGACAGTAGCGAAGAACTCTTGTTAGTGGACTATATGAACACGCCAGACTACATTGATTTCAGCTACTTACGCCCGATGCTACGCGAAGGAATGCAGCTGAATCTTCTTGACTGCACTGTCACACGAAAAAAGGTCGTACCACGTCTTATCGTCGTTGAGCCAGACTATCTGGTAGATATCTCTACCATTGCTAATTGTTTTGAAACATACGGACACCATCCATTGCTTTTCACTGTCAACAGACTTACTCCCCGCCTCAGCAATAAACACATTGTATTGGGTAATTTCGCCGGTTCTGCACTCGATGATATCATCAATCATCCTGTAGGATACGACATTAAAGAAACCTTCCGTTCTAACTTCAAAGAGAAGGCTTTGGACTATGCGACCTGTCCCGACTTTGATGCAGCGTCTTTCAAACAAGATGCAGAACGACAAGTGGAGAATATCAAAGGGATTGTTGACGAAATCTTCCAAACTTTCGACCGTGAGAAAGCTATTCTTGAACCTTCCTTTGTATGCGAACGATTGGGCATACAGGGTCGTGTTGACTTGATGACAACCGACTTAAAACTACTTGTTGAGCAGAAGTCGGGCAAGAATACTTTTATTGAACGCAAATACAAAAATCCGCATGGCTCACTCCATGTTGAGAAACACTACGTGCAGGTGTTGCTCTACTACGGTATCTTGCAATATAACTTCCAACTCAGTCCGAAGAATGCACACATCCAACTCTTATATTCTAAATATCCCCTACCCGACGGACTCCTCGAAGTGGAGCCACTGCAAAAGCTGATCCGTGAAGCTATCCGCTTCCGTAATCAAGCCGTGGCAACGGAGTTCTGGATGGCTGATAATGGCTTTGATAGGATGTTGCCATTGCTCACACCGCAGACATTAAACCTTGAGAAGCAAAACGATAACTTCTACAATAGATACCTCTTACCACAACTCACTGAAACACTGGCACCACTTCACCAACTCAACGACCTCGAACGTGCTTATTTCACACGTATGATGACCTTTGTTATCAAGGAACAATTAGTGTCGAAAGTGGGTGTACAGGAAGGTGTAGGAAACAGTAATGCTGACCTATGGAACATGCCTCTTGCAGAGAAGAAAGAGACAGGAAGCATCTATACAGGACTGACTATCATCGAGAAAGAGCGTAGTAGCTCGTTTAATGGGTATGATACGATAACGCTATCTGTACCCCAACAGGGCGAAGATTTCCTCCCTAACTTTCGCCGAGGAGATATGATTTACCTCTATGCGTACAAGAAGAACGAGGCTCCTGACGTGAGAAAGAGCATTCTTTTCAAAGGTTCTTTGCAGGAGATACATGGTGATAGCATTACTGTACACCTCAATGACGGACAGCAGAATCCTAACCTTATCAGCGGAGATTACTTCGCTATTGAGCATGCGGGCAGTGACATCGGTGGCACATCGGCTATCAGAAGTCTTTACACCTTCATCACATCAAACGAAGAACGCCGCCAGCTACTTTTGGGACAACGTGTGCCATGCGTCGATAAGTCGCTGACCCTATCCCACAGCTACCATCCCGATTATGACGAAATCATCTTGAAAGCTAAGCAGGCACAGGATTATTTCCTTCTTATCGGTCCTCCAGGAACAGGCAAGACCTCACAAGCTCTGCAATTCCTTGTGCGTGAACAGTTGGCAGGGAACATCTATTCACAACCATCTTCAGCCTATTCAGCAGAAGATTCTAAGCACAACAAACCTTCAGAAACCATCAACACCCAACACTCAACACCCAACACCCAGACGGCAATCCTCCTCCTTGCCTATACAAATCGTGCTGTTGACGAAATCTGTAATATGCTAACAGAGAACGACATTGACTATATCCGTATTGGCAATGAGTTCAGTTGTGATCCGAAATATAGTGACCATTTGTTGAAGGAAGTGTTAGATGACAACGCAACCCTCAACAGTATAAAGTCTACCTTAGCAGATGCTCAAATCGTTGTTGCCACAACCTCAACAATGAACAGCAATGCTGCACTCTTCAATATCAAGCATTTCGACCTCGCCATCATTGATGAAGCGAGTCAAATATTAGAACCAAATATCATTGGATTACTGACAAGCCAACACAGGGGAGGACGGGCCATCCGAAAGTTTATACTAATTGGCGACCATAAACAGCTGCCAGCGGTGGTACAACAGAGTGATACGGAAGTGCTTATTGAAGACGAAACACTGAAAGCAATCCACCTTAACTCTTGCACAAACTCTCTCTTTGAACGCCTTATCCTTACAGAGCGTGCAGCAGGGAGAACTGAGTTTGTTGGTACACTGCACAAACAAGGGCGAATGCATCCAGATATTGCCGACTTTGCTAACCGTAAGTTCTACGCACGCGAACAACTTGAATGCGTACCATTAGCGCATCAGTTGGAGCAGACATTAGCTTATAACGAAACGAGTGAGGACGAGACGGATGATGTCTTGAAGGCGCATCGTATGATTTTCATCCCTTCAAAGCCGTGTCGACAACTGAATATTTCAGAGAAAGTAAACACGGAAGAGGCACGTATCATTACCGACCTGCTAAGACGTTTATACCGACAACTCGGCAAAAACTTCGACCCACAGAAGTCTGTTGGTGTCATTGTACCTTACCGCAATCAGATTGCAATGATTAGAAAGGAGATTGAGAAGCTCGGTATTCCCGAATTAGAGGAAATCAGTATTGATACCGTTGAACGCTATCAGGGCAGCCAGCGTGACATCATCCTCTACTCCTTCACTATTCAAAGTCGCTATCAACTCGATTTTCTCACAGCCAACACGTTCTATGAAGACGGTCAACCCATTGACCGCAAACTGAATGTTGCCATCACAAGAGCCCGCAAACAGCTGATTCTTACTGGTAACGAACAGACATTAAGACATAACCAACTCTTCGCAGAACTCATTGATTATATCAAAGAAAAGGGTGGATATTATGCAGAAAAGGCATAGTCTGAACAAAAGGGAATTTACAAACAAGACACACGTTTTCATCTTTTCTCCCTTATCATCTCCTTAATGCGCAGTAGGAGAAAGCAAAAAATAAAAGGAGATTATGCCAGAAATATCAATGGTAGAACCTGATACTCTGGTACAATCTCCTTTTATGATTTCTTCTGAAAAAGCTAATTAGACTTTAATGCAAGCCCTGCCTATGTGCCCAATCAATCGCATCTTGATGCGTTGTCATCTTTACGTTCTTATAGTTTCCCTCTATTGTACGAGTTGCTGTACCTTCTTTCCAAATATATTTATAACGGAGTTCTATCTCATTTGCACCCGTCCTGAGAAGATAAACATAACTTCCCTTCTGGAAGAAATGGTCATCATACCTATACAAACCACCAACGACAGAACCACCAGCTACCCAATCGCCGTCCTTTGTTAAGTCAACGATCTTTCCTGCCTGGCTCTTAGGAATAGAGAAACCAACAAATTTACCTGAGATACCCAATGGATAGTTGACACCGATTTCACCTCCAAAATCACTGTAAAGAACAGGACTTATCCCATTATTTACATCATTGTCATCATCACTACCGCAAGCACTAAGGCTAAGACACATTACCAATGCAAAAACACTGGCTACAAGGGCATAAGTCCACTTCTGAATACTTTTACGCATATGATCTATTTTTTATAGTTAATCTAATCGCAAAGATAGCGTAAATATTGCAAATAAACAAGAAATAAAACTACTTTTCAACAGAGCTCAACATACATAAATACAAAACTTTACAACTAAAAGTAAGCATTATAGCCGATAAAACTTAAATCATATAATCCTCTATTATCATCGTTTTAAACTTAAAAAAGTAAGCGCCTACATCGAATAACCATTAATTACTTTTTGACAGTATGACTCTTTTTTAACAACAAGTTGATATCTCCCCCATCATATATTGCATGGCGATTAGCGCTCAACACCATTGGTGTTAAGCCTCCGCACCATTGGTGCTGGGCATGAACACCGATGGTGTTGATGCCTAAACACCACTTCACAGACAATCAACATGACAGCAATCTATTGTTAGAAAGGACTTGCACAACCGACTATTAGCCTTGGTCATAATCTATTACTACATCACCATTTTGCCTTAAAAGTAATCATAATTATGAATTCTGAATTATAAATTATGAATTAAAACCAATCATAATTATGAATTATGAATTATGAATTATGAATTAACCCCTCTCCTCCTGCCGTTATTCGACTGATTTTCCGTAACTTTGCAGGCAGATAAAAAGAAACAAAAGATGAAGATAGAAGAGCAAATTACCGTTGCTGCACTTGCAGCTGTAAAGGAATTGTATGGAACAGAAGTTCCTGAAAAGATGATTCAGCTGCAGAAGACACGCAGCGACTTCGAGGGTAACCTCACACTCGTCACCTTCCCATTGCTGAAAACTTCACGCAAGAAGCCTGAAGATACGGCACAGGATTTAGGTGAATACCTGAAGAAGAACTGTAAGGCTGTGGCTGACTTCAACGTTGTAAAGGGTTTCCTCAACCTCGTTATTGCACAGGCAGCATGGACAGAACTGTTGAATGATATCAACGCTGACGAAAAGTTTGGCGAGAAGCGTGTGACAGACGAGAGTCCATTGGTGATGATCGAATACTCTTCACCTAACACCAACAAGCCACTTCACCTCGGTCACGTTCGTAACAACCTCCTTGGTTGGTCGTTAGCACAGATTATGGAGGCTAATGGTAACAAGGTGGTTAAGACGAATATCGTTAATGACCGTGGTATCCACATCTGTAAGTCAATGCTGGCTTGGCAGAAGTGGGGCAATGGTATCACACCAGAGCAGGCTGGCAAGAAGGGCGACCACTTGATTGGTGACTTCTACGTACTCTTCGACAAGCACTACAAAGAGGAGTGCAAGCAACTGCAGGAGCAGTATGAGAAAGAGGGTATGACAGCCGATGAGGCAAAGGAAAAGGCTGAACATGAGGCTCCGTTGATTAAGGAGGCACACGACATGCTCGTGAAGTGGGAAGCTAACGACCCAGAGATTCGTGCTTTGTGGGAGAAAATGAACAACTGGGTATATGCTGGTTTCGACGAGACTTACAATGCATTGGGCGTTGGTTTCGATAAGATTTACTACGAATCAAACACTTATCTTGTTGGTAAGAAGAAGGTGGAAGAAGGTCTTGCAAAGGGTCTTTTCATCCGCAAGGAAGACAACTCTGTATGGGCTGACCTCACCGATGAGGGCTTAGATCAGAAACTCTTGTTGCGCAAAGACGGCACATCGGTTTATATGACACAAGATATTGGTACGGCAGAGATGCGTTTCAACGACTTCCCTATCGACAAGATGATTTATGTCGTTGGTAACGAGCAGAACTACCACTTCCAAGTTCTCTCTATCCTCTTGGACCGTTTGGGTTTCAAGTGGGGTAAAGACCTTGTGCACTTCTCATATGGTATGGTTGAATTGCCAAACGGTAAGATGAAGAGTCGTGAGGGAACAGTTGTCGATGCAGACGACCTTGTTGCATCAATGATTGAGAACGCAAAGAGTCTTAGCGAGGATAAGGTGAACAAGTTGGAAGGTATCACAGAGGAAGAGAAGAACGAGATTGCACGTATTGTGGGTATGGGTGCGCTGAAGTACTTCATCCTTAAAGTCGATGCGCGCAAGAATATGCTCTTCAACCCAGAGGAGTCTATCGACTTTAATGGTAATACAGGACCATTCATCCAGTATACTTACGCACGTATCCGCAGTATTCTTCGTAAGGCTGAGGCACAGAACATCACCTTGCCAGCATCACTTAACGACGATGCTCCACTCAATGAGAAGGAGATTGCACTTATCCAGAAGCTCAATGACTTCGGTGCTGCAGTTGCACAGGCTGGTATCGACTATAGTCCAAGTGGTATTGCAAACTACTGCTATGAGCTAACTAAGGAGTTCAACCAGTTCTATCATGACTACAGCATCCTCAACGCTGACACCGAAGCTAAGAAGATTACCCGTCTGATGATTGCCAAGAATGTGGCTAAGGTCATCAAGAATGGAATGGCATTGCTCGGTATTGAGGTGCCAGAGAGGATGTAGGGCCACCTCCCCCAACCCCTCCAAAGGAGGGGAGACCTAATGGGATATAGATTAATACACCTTACTAAAAAATTAATATACAAAAGTATATTAGTCTATATCTCTTTTTGGTTTACCTATAACAAAGAGAAAATATCCATTTGTAGGAAGCAATAAATAAGATTAAGCAGACTATAATGGCTTTGGAGTCAAAGAACAATACAAGACAACAGCATCAAATAGCAAATCCAATGAAGGAACTTGTAAACCCTCCTACCAACCGTAACGATACCGTATTACCGTTGCCACTTGAGGTGCGATGCCCCTCTTGGGCTGTTGACGCTGCTTGTTCTGGCAATCCTGGACCTATGGAGTATCAATGTGTTGACCTACAAACAGGGGCGAGAGTCTTCCATTTTGGTCCGGTAATGGGAACGAACAACATTGGTGAGTTCCTCGCTATTGTTCATGCTTTGGCACTGATGGAGAAGCAAGGTATCAAGGATAAGGTTATTTATAGCGACTCTTATAATGCTATCTTATGGGTAAACAAAAAGCGTTGTAAGACTACTTTTGTCCGCAATGCAGAAACTGAAGAACTCCATCAAATCATTGCTCGCGCGGAGCATTGGCTCCAAACGCATAAGGTTACAACACCTATTATAAAGTGGGAAACAAAGCAGTGGGGTGAAATACCTGCCGACTTTGGAAGGAAATAAAGCCCCACCCCGACCCTCCCCGAAAGGGGAGGGAGACAAATTTGTCGATGGATTGGTATGAAAAAATGATTTGAAATAACAACAGAAAATAAAAAAGCTCCAGTAAAATTTCACTTACTGGAGTTTTTTATTATTTCTCTTAAAACCTTCCTCAACAAGCGTATAAAGAGGAGTTACATTAGATAGTAGTAGAGAATTACATCTATAAAGACAATCCCTTTTATCCTACCCACCTTTTATTTGCACTCCCCTCCTTTCGGAGGGGTTGGGGGAGGCTTCTGTCGGAGGCTTTTTATCCGTAGATAATATTACCGTTCTCGTCCTTATACTCATCGAGACCCTTCTCGTATGTAGCCATAGCGCGAAGACTCATACCTACATTTGAGAAACCACCATCGTGGTAGAGGTTCTGCATTGTCACCTTACGGGTGAGGTCAGAGAACATTACGATACAATAGTCAGCACACTCATCAGCACTTGCATTGCCCAATGGAGACATACGGTCAGCGAAGTCGAAGAGCTTATCCATACCCTTCACACCTGAACCAGCAGTTGTCATTGTTGGTGACTGAGAAATAGTATTGATACGTACGTGCTTCTCACGACCATAAATATAACCGAAGCTACGACCGATACTCTCCAACAATGCCTTAGCATCAGCCATATCATTGTAACCGTAGAAGGTACGTTGAGCAGCTACGTAAGAGAGTGCAAGGATTGAACCATAGTCGTTGATAGCATCAAGTTTCTTAGCACTCTGAATCATCTTGTGGAATGAAACAGCTGAGATATCAAGTGTAGTGTCAAGCATCTTATAGTCCAAGTCATCGTATGTACGGTGCTTACGCACGTTTGGTGACATACCGATAGAGTGCAGAACGAAGTCGATCTTACCACCCAAAACCTCCATTGAGCGCTTGAATACGTTCTCCAAGTCCTCAACGTTAGTTGCATCAGCTGGAATAACCTCGCAGTTTAACTTCTCTGACAGTGCATTTACTGTACCCATTCTTACTGCGATAGGAGTATTTGACAAAGTGATTGTTGCACCTTCCTCAACTGCTCTTTCAGCAACTTTCCATGCGATTGACATCTCGTTGAGGGCTCCAAAAATAATACCTCTTTTACCTTTTAATAAGTTGTAACTCATAATGTTCGTTATTCAAATTTGGTGTAAAGGTAAGCAAAAAAGGTTGATTTGCCAAGAAAATACACATAATTTACATCTAAATGCTATCCACAAGTGACAATTTGCACCTTTTCACATTCCCTCACAAGCCGAACTAAGCAAAACACATCACCCTCTTTTCAAACTATCCTAAGCCTATTTTCAACTTCTCAGAACTATCAATATTCAAAAGACTGTCCCCCTTCTTTCACCATCAGAATTATCCTTTCTCAAATTATTTTCATGAAAATAATTATTTTTCTTCATGAACATAAATATTTCTTTTCATGAAAATAAATTCTTCTTGTCGTGAAAATAATTCGGAAGTGATAATTATCTGTAGTTACACTGCAATGCTTTCTAATTAATTCAAGGCGTAAAATATATTTTATTTTATACCCACAAGCCTATGCAGCGACACAACCTTACATCTTTCTTTGCACTATTTGCCCCTTCTAACAAGGCTACGAACAGCATATACAAGGAACATTCCTGTAGAGCCAACCAGTGCCAAAGCCATATCCTTCTGTGCATCCCACATATCACCTTGCTGGCCATTATAATAGTCAGCTTCCTCTGCTGTCATGACTATCGTCAATAACCATTCAAATAGCTCGTAAATCAAACTACCCGTTTGAATCATCATCCATGCCATCACAACAGCTACAAACGATTGCTGTTTTACCCATTTCCTACAAAGATAGACGAAGTAAGGGAACATCAACGCACCAAAAGAGAAATGTACTAACCGATCATAATGATTGCGTGGGTCATGGAAGAAACCTTTTTCAACCAAACCTAACGATACAGCCCACTCTTTATAAGGCACGTATGAATAAATATAACGTGCGCCAATAACATGAAGCAACGTAAAACCAACGATACCAATAAATGCCGACATTGGAAGTTGTTTTCTAAAGACATCCATCGTCAGTGGTATCAATAACAGCACAGTACCGATATGCTGCAGCGTCTGTTCATTCGGATAGATTGGATGAATACAAGTAATGACCGTCACAATCACTACCAACAGAACAAGCATCAGTTTCGTTTTATCAATCATTTTACAATTCTATTCTATACAATATCTGAAGGACAAAGATAAGTCTTTTTTTTTATAGATTTGGTAATATCCAATTATTATTTACCAAAAGACGACACTCGATTTTGATATATGAATAAAAAAAGTGGATTACAAAATGATAATAAAATATTATCAAATCTGTAATCCACATAAAACCTATATTTAACCTAAAAGAAGAATTTATTTCATTAGGAACGTGAAATGCTTCTTATCCTTATCAGTAAGTCCCACATAATCCACCTCCATCTTGCCGTTTGCAATACGACATAACAAATAGGTGTTATTACTATTAGACAAGTTAGGGAAGTTTATTATCTCATTTGGTTTCTGATAGCCAAAGGCATGAAGATGCCCGGAAAGCATAACAGACACATTCATCTTATTAAGTTCTGGTGTCAATGTTTCCTGCATGTGATATGGACCATGCCAGTTCTCAAGTGTTGGTGGCATGTGCGAAAACACAACCAATGGGTATTTACCCACTTTCTTCTCCTCTCGAAGTTGACGCAACCAACGAGCCTGCTCAACACGATATTGATCATAATCCACAATGCCACTATATTCTATATCCTCATCAGGCTTATCCTCTCCAGAGTCTATGAACAAGAAATCAACACCTGCTACATGTTGTAGACGATAGTATTTACCTGAATTAGTCGGGAAATAACGATAGAGATAATCAGCAAACTGACCACGGAGTTCATGATTTCCACGATTGAAGAATAAAGGAGTATGAGTAGCAAACATGCTCACACAAGTATCCAAATAAGCCTCCATCATGTGTTGCTGACTTCTCAAACGATTTGACATATCGCCATTAAGCAGTACAAAATCAAGTTTTTTGAAGTCGATATTCTTACATAAATCCTTCATAAACTTGGCACGTTCATGAATATCATTTAGTACTAAGAATGTTATTTCACGTGATTGTGCAGGGAAGGTTGTAAACTCATGAGGTTTTCCACGCCATACATCAGTACAAGCTGTCTTACCAAATGTCACCCAATCATCATAACGCCACTCAGCAACTTCCTGTGTGAAAACGCGGTAACGATATTTTGTATTAGGCTTCAAACCTTCAATATGAACACGGTGAACACTATCGGTGAGCACCTTACGCCCCTCAAGAATATCATAATAACGAGGACGAGCCTTACCATAGAAATGGTCAGGGCCATCTGGTGCTATCTCAACCCACGACTTTCCAGGCTTGTCTGTCACCCAAACAATTGTAACACTTGTACTATCCATGTCGCAAATCCAAGGGCCATGAGTTACCTCAATGCCCTTGGCACTAAATGAAAGCAGCAACAATAAACCTAACAATACATGTTTCATCTACTTTTACTTAAAATCATTAATCGTTTTTCCTAAAAAAGAATCTATAAATAATACGCAAGACAGCATACAAAGTACTATGTTTTATACAACTTTTTTGATATAAAAAGGTCACTGCACAATCAGCCACAACTATTATACTGGCTTTTCTTCACAAACAAATAGAACTTTATATACCATCTTTTCGTATTAAAGCTGTCCAATATAAGTCCGTCCTAACGCAAAGTTTAATCTCCTTTGGAGACATCCTGCATTATGCTTAACCCTCCGCACCATTGGTGTTAACCACAAACACCAATGGTGCTGGGCAACAACACAACTATAGAAGATGAGATGTGAGTATCTTGAATGTCATTATAACCCATCATACTATAAGCCACCAAAGATGAACCTATACATAAGAACCTTACCGAACAATTCCTTTACGCTTCTTTTATTTACTTATCTCCTTTCCAAATAGCTTCTTTCTTCTGCAAATCCTCACTGCTACTTCCCACCATAATCTCAAAGATTCCTGGCTCAACTACATATTGCATCTCATTATTCCAGAAACCTAAGTCACGAGCATTGAGAGTGAAGTCTACGCGCACAGTCTCACCCTTTGGTATGAAAACCTTTTTAAAGCCTTTCAACTCCTTCACTGGACGAACCATAGAAGCATGCTTATCTGCTACATAAAGTTGTACGATTTCCTCGCCATCATAACCACCAGTGTTGGTAACATCAACCGAAACCTGTAGTGTACCATCAACATTAAACTCGTTTGCACATTGTATCTCACCATAAGAGAACTTCGTATAACTCAAGCCATAACCGAAAGGATAGAGGTTTCTGTTAGGAACATCAATATGACGAACCGTTGAACTATGAGGCATATCACCCGGTCTTCCTGAACGCTTATAATTATAATAATTTGGAATCTGTCCCTCAGAGAGAGGGAAAGAGGTTGTCAACTTACCTGCAGGAACAGCATCACCGAAGAGAATATCAGCTACTGCATTACCGCATTGTGTACCAGGGAACCAAGCCTCAAGCAAAGCATCTGCCTGCTTATCAACCTTTTCCAAACAGAGAGGACGACCATTCATCAACACAACAACAAGCGGCTTACCAGCCTTTTGTAGTGTGTCAAGGAGTGCTTCTTGCTGACCTGGCAAGCGAAGGACTGCTCTACTGCGTGATTCTCCACTCATCAAAGCCTTTTCACCAACAACAGCTATCACGACATCACTTTGCTTTGCTGCTTCAAAGGCTTTTGAAAACTCCTGCGTTGAAGGGTCTAAGAAGTCGCAACCTTGTACGTAATTGATAGCTACACCACTACCCAACTTATTCTTAATACCCTCTAATACTGTCACAACATCTTTGTCTTCACCACGTGCCTTCCACGATCCCATCACCTCAGAACGATTATTAACCAAAGGCCCGATGAGAGCAATGCGGTTTGTATGCTTAGAAAGAGGAAGTGTACTTTGACTGTTTTTCAACAAAACCATTGACGATGCAGCAACTTTTCGAGCCAAAGTCATAGCACTATTAGAACGAACTTCAGTACGTTCACGCTTAGAATCAAGGAAACGATAGGGATCTTCAAAAAGGCCTAAGGCATATTTCGCACGCAGAATACGCTCAACTGATGCATCAATAGCCTTTATATCGACACGACCCTCACGTAAGGCATTTTCCAAGCAACGGTTATATAGACCGTCTGTCATATTCATGTCTACACCAGCATTAAAAGCCAAAAGGGAAGCTTCTTCGTCCGTTGCAGCTACACCATGGTCTTTCAACTCTTGCACAGCATTCCAATCGCTTACTACAAAACCTTGGAATTTCCATTGATTGCGCAGTAGATTGGTCATCAACCAACGATTACCAGTTGCAGGAACACCATTAAGACTATTAAAAGCTGACATAAAAGTCTTCACACCTGCATCAACACAAGCCTTGAATGGAGGCAGGTAAACCTCAGCCAAAGTAGACATTGAAATATCTACTGGTGCATAATCACGTCCTGCTTGTGGAGCACCATAGGCTACAAAATGCTTGGCACAAGCATAAACTGAGTTAGGTTTACCAAGATTCCATTGGAAACCACGCACACGTGCTTCAGCTATCTTACAAGCCAGATAGGTATCTTCACCAGCACCTTCAACGATTCTACCCCATCGCGGGTCACGTGCAACGTCAACCATTGGGGCAAATGTCCAATGAATACCTGATGCAGAAGCCTCTATAGCTGCAGTTTTGGAAGTCTCGTACATAAGGTCTAAATCCCATGTACATGATTCTGCCAAAGGCGTTGGAAATATCGTTTTATAACCATGAATAACATCGAAAGCAAAGAGAATTGGTATCTTCAAACGTGATAACTGCATATTCTTCTCCTGCAACTTTCGCAGATTATCAACCCCTCCGACATTGAGTATTGACCCCACCATGCCACGAATAAAGAGCGAATCAGAAAGAGCTCCACTCTGAGGACCTGTCAAAAGCGTTCCTCCTACATATTGAGACAATTGTCCTATCTTCTCTGTAAGCGTCATCTTCTGCATAAGTTCATGTACAAACTTTGTCTCACTATCTCCCACCTTAACTTCTTTTTTCTCTCGTTTCTGAGGAAGTAGAGAATTTACATTATGTGCATTACCTACACAGAAACAGCCAATTGCACAAGCAATAGCTACAATAGTTCGTTTCATATAATTGCAGTTGTTATATTATTCAGACTTAATATTTATTGTTTGTGGAGCTAAATCAACTCCCTTAGCAGTGAGTTGAATATTAGAAGGCTTCTTTCCTGCCTGCACCACAACCAAACACTTGCCAAAGAAAGCACGACGTTCATTAGCTTGGAAACGCTCTAATGAGAACGGACTTCCATTGTCTACACCTGCTATCTTCGCATCTCCTGATAATGAAAAATGGATATTATTCTCTGCCCATGGACAAAGGTTACCATCCTTATCAACAACCTCTACCGATACAAACGATAAGCTTCTACCATTCGCTTTTAGCACCTGACGATTTGGAGTCAAACGAATGTGATGAGGAGTACCTGCTGTCTTCCGTACCTGTTCACCAACAACCTTACCATTCTTTCTTGCTACAACGCGTGCTTCACCAGGTTCAAAGGTTACACGCCAAGCCACATGATATTCATGATCATTGCGCTTCTGGCGTACCCCCTGCGACTTTCCATTGATGAATAACTCAACTTCATCAGCTTGATTATAATAACACCAGAGGTCGATTGTCTGTCCTTCTATCCAATTCCAATGTGGGAAAAGATGCAAAACAGGTTTGTCGGTCCACTCACTCTGATACATATAGTAGCAGTCCTTAGGGAAACCTGCTAAGTCGACTATTCCGAAATAGCTACTACGAGCAGGGAAATTGAAAGGCGTAGGTTCACCGATATAATCAAAGCCTGTCCATATAAACTGTCCTGCACAATATGGAGTATGCTTCACAACATCCCATGTTTGCTCATGTGTAGAACCCCAATAAGCGCAAGAATTGTCATAAGAAGAACAAAGGAAAGTAGGATCTGTGAACGGTCGTTTCTTGCCTGGCATGCGGAAAAGAGAATCACTTGGCATCTTATAATAGCCACGTGTTTGCAAAGCAGAAACCGTTTCGGTCATCAGGAAAGGCTTACCAGGGAAATTCTGTGGTACATCTTTCACCTTTTTCTGATGATAGTTAAAGCCTATCACATCTAAGGCTCCGCTCTTAAATAAGTTGTTATCAGGCGATACTTCATTACATCCAGCTGTAATCATTCGGGTCGGATCATAACGACGAACTATAGCAGCCAAAGCCTGGGTAAGCTTTGAATTAAGATTGAGGGTATCACCCTGTGAGAGAGCGGACTTATCCCTTGTATTATTCAATAGGATATTAACATCCTCCAATGCCATTCCTGAGTTATTTACCTTATTCCATTGCTCCAAGACCTCGTTACCAATACTCCAAAGAATAATCGAAGGATGATTGCGATCACGTAGCACCATATCTCTCAGATCACGCTCAAACCATGACTTGAAATACAATGAATAGTCATAAGGGGTCTTTCCTTGTAACCAACTATCAAAGGACTCATCAACAACCAACACACCCAAACTATCACAGAGATTCAGTAACTCTGGAGCTGGAGGATTGTGTGAGCATCTTATTGCATTAACACCCATCTCCATCATCATTTTAACCTGACGATGAAGAGCATCTTCGTTAATCGCTGCACCTAAACACCCCAAGTCACCATGCAGACAAACACCATTAATCTTGATATTCTCACCATTCAAGAAGAATCCCTTTTGAACATCAAACTTTACAGTACGAAGACCTAACTTGAAAGTGTCACAATCGATGACTCGGTCATTCTCAAGAACTTCTGTTGTAACAGTGTAGAGATAAGGAGAAGAAAGCGACCACAACTTAGGTTTCTGCACACGCATTTGCTGACTAACCATTGTAGCTGAAGCCACAACATTAATAGCCTTGGAACTTTGAGCTACAACTTCATGATTCTTATTCCAAACCTTTTGACGAACCATCAAACGACGATTACGACCACTAAGATTCTCTATCTGCGTATTAAGCATTACATTTCCAACACCTTTCTTCACTTCTGTGATAGCTTGTACACCCCATTGCGCTATGCGAACATCCGTTGATTTCATGAGATAGACATGGCGATAAATACCACATCCCGTATACCAACGACTGTTAGGTTGCTGGGAGTTATCAACCTTCACTGCAATAACATTATCTCCCTGCTTATTAAGATAAGGTGTAAGGTCAAAGCTAAAACTAATAAATCCATAAGGTCGAGTACCCACAAGCTGACTGTTTACATAAACAGAAGTGTTCATATATGCACCATCGAAATGAAGCGCATAACGTGAACTTGCATCCTTATCTTGTAAGACTAAGTGTTTTCTATACCATCCCTTACCACCAGGAAGGGCTCCTCCATTAGCCCCCGATGGGTGTAGAGCATGGAAGTCTTCTTCTATAGCCCAATCATGTGGGAGGTCTAATAACCGCCAAGCACTATCATCGAATACTGATTGCTGAGGACTATCATCTTGACAAATGGCAAACCGCCAACCATCATCCCATAAGTTACGTTCAAAAGCATGTCCTTCTAAACGATATAAACACAGTAGTAATAGCAGAACAAAACTGCTACGACGCACGAGAGAGAAGGTGGATTTTCTCATATTTTATTAAGTACAATTGTATATTCTGCTATTGTGTAAAAACTTCTCTTAAAGGGAAACATTAGTATCTTACTATGTACATAATGACATTAACGGTCCTTTCATACAATTTCCTACCTATGTATTGATGCTTAGCACCAATGGTGTTGACGCCCAACACCAATGGTGCGGAGCCTTACACGCATTGCAATTTGTCACCAAGAAAAAAGCACTTTACTTATAGCAATTATATTTATAGAATGTTTATTTTCACAAGTTATTTAATGATTACCTTACGTCCATCAACAATATAGACCCCACGTGTAAGCGTGTTTGCCCCCAACCGATCGGCTACCTTAATCCCATCAAGGGTATAAACAGCACCATCATGCTGAGCTGTGGTTATTATATTGTTCACAGCCGTACTGGCATTATTAATCAGACGAACACTACGCAAGTAATATCCATTACCTGTCACAGCTAAACCGTTATTCTTCAGTTCCTGTGCAGCAGCAGCGTTAATCGTAAACACATAGGCCATCTCGTCAGCACCCTCTGTCAGGTTGATAATATTACCGTATGGTTTATCAGATGAAAGAGCTGGTCTGTCACGCTGTCCCTCCTCTGGATTCTTGTTTTGACGTAAGAAAACTTTTGCATCTGGCTTAACATCTCTTACAATGACTTCTAACTGGTACTTATCTTCTACATCCTTAAATTGCTCTTTAGGGATGAGTGTTTCACCCCAACTAATTTGCTTAAAACCAAGCCATTTTGCAATATCTTTAGAAGAACGGCAAACGGAGAATAGTCGAAGATTCTCACCCTTCAACATACAACCCTCGCTTTTTAGCTTATTGCAAAGTTCCTCTGTATTGACAACAAAAGTCACCTGTGCATCGAGTTGAGCAAGTTCAGGTCTTACTGCAATAATATTTTCACCTTTTTTATCATAGATATCAAGCTTTATTTTACCAGATTCACGATGCTCTGATGCACTCAGCGTATCAATATCCATCACCAGCTGGTCGCCAACTTTCAGATTAGTAAAGCGTTCTGCAGGAATTACTAACTCAACCGTTTTGGTCTTCCAATCCCAACTAACAGGTTTAGAGCCAAGCCACAATGGTTGATTAGCACGTTTATATATACGCATCCAATCAACATTCATCTCATAATTATGAGGAACTTTATTAGGGTCACCACCATACTTAGGATCCATGTGTGGATAAAGAATACCACCACCATCCTCATCAGGCGTACCACCAATTCCACCATTTATAGCTACATCCCAAACACTATCAATGTCTGCGGTATATTTTTTCTTTAGAAATTCATTGTATTTATAAATAGAAGTTCCGTCAATAACATAATCTTTTGTAGAGAATACCGACCGTACTCTTCCATCTAATAAGAAGCTTATAGCAATATGTTTAGACGAATCACCCGGTATAGGGTCCATTTGTACACCGTACACATGGAAATCAGCAGCAGGATCAAAAGAGATTTCTCTTACACGCTCAGAGAAAGGATTATAGTTATATTTGTTTGTGAGCGTGAGCTTTTTATCTTTGTCTTGAAACCAACCCAATCCATGCACAGACTGATGAAGCGTTCTCTTACCCTTGAATTTATAAGTATGCTGTTCCCAATTATTCCATTTATCAGCATTGTCATCATTCACAAAGAACTCTAAAAGGTCTACCTCAAAAGTACTTGCACCTAAGCGATGACGAAGCCATAATGCCATCCAAGTTCCAATTTCATAAGGTACCTTTGCCTTTATTTCGATGCGAGAATAAAGTGGGTAATACCGCTTAACATCCCTACTGGACAAGAAGCCTGACCACCATCCTAAGTTTGTACCATTGTGATTAGGCTTTAGTGGATAACGAGGAATAACTCCATAATCCACATAAGGATCTGGAACTTCTGGCTTACTAATTCCCGTATTAATTGGGTCACGTGTAGCTCGAATAGTTAGAATACCATCCTTTACCGTAACCATTTGCTCACGATAAGTCTGTGCCATACCCTGTCCAGGGTTATTACCATAGGCATCATTGGCATAGTTTCGTTTAGGGTCACCATATAGTCCCCATATCTTTTTGTTTACAGAAGTACCATTAAACTCATCACCCGGCAAATTCTTCCACCCTGGTAAAGTAGGAACCTCAGATACTTCCGACTGCGCTCTTACGTTGATTACGCCCATACTTAGGACGCAAATCATTGAAATAAGAATCCTCATAAGCTTGTTTTATTTTGTTTGAAAAGTTTCTTTTTACTTTTATTTTAAGCGACTCTATCCCAATAACAGGGGGAATTTAATGTTATAGGATAGAGTTCGCTTAATCATTTGATAGAGAGTATAAGTTCGTTACATTAAGAACCTTAAGGCTCTACGATGGTAGCTTTCTTTGTTACGAAGTCAATAGTAACCTTTGTTCCTGCTTTCCAAACATAATCCTTATTAGGTTCTTCCTCACCATTCTTACGATAGAGAAAATCCTTTGTTTCTGGATTAACATATACCTCACGTTTCCATGAGCTAAACTTCTTCGCCTTCTTGAACGCAGGAATATCTGGATAAATACGCATTCTACCTCCATTCGTAATCGTTGCACTCATAGTTCTACCATCAGCATTCGCTGCAAATTCTACTGGAGCACCGCCACAATCGCCCGATAACTTAAGTGGCTGAATAGCGATATCACGAGAATCCAAGGCTACAAAGACAATATAAATACCATCACTTGGAACGACTGCACGATTGTTAGCAACAGTATAGTCTGTCAGTGTCTTCAATTGTGCAAAGTTTCCTTTACCGAATGCCTTTTCTGTTGAGAACTCAAGTGCAGTCCCTCCACGAAGATAAGTGATATAGAACCAACGAGAGTCACCCGCATAACCATTCTCAAATGATGCTACCTCTGGAGAACTCCAATCCCAATTACCAAAGTCATCACCAGTCATATAGAGGTGTTTAACACCTTCTGGAATAAGATTCTCAGGAGTTGTACCACCAAAGTCAGCTGTATTATTAGCAATATCAAGGCTTACCTTTGTACCCTTCGCTACAGGCAATACACTTGCTTCACTCGTTGCTACACCAGGATATTTCACCTTTCCATTACGAATTGTGAACATCATAGTTGACCAATCACGTGCATTCTGTTCAGAATTAGCAAAGAAGTTAAGCTGTCCTGTCTCAGTTGTCTCAACAGATAAGTTGCTACCATTGAGTTCTAAAGCCTGTTCCTTATCTCCTAATGCAGTACCCGAAGCATACACCTTCGGTGTTTCAAAAGAAATCAACTTACGGTCTAAATTAACATAAACCAAATAAAGTCCAGAGGTATTTACAGTTGCCTTACCACTACCATCCACAGTAACTCCCTGCATTGTTGCCAATGAAGAGAAAGCCTGTGAACCATCTTTTGACATAGCCCACTCTACTGTTTGTCCTGCCTGCAGATAGCATAAACGCCAGAACTCACCATTGCCAACAGCACCTACAGGCGCCATCTTTACAACTCCATTCGTATTCCAAGCACCGAAGTTAGAACCACCCATATAGAGTTCGTTGGAAAGTCCAGTAACTTCAACACCCTTACCACCCATACGTGCAGTAAACTTACCAGTCAAAACACTATATTGCACCTGAACACTGTACTGCCCTTTCAAAGGGAACTTCAACTTAACATTTGACTTATTTGTCAATGGTTGATAACTATCATTGAGCTGATTGGCACGTTCAGCCAAAGCAGTACCAGTGAAAACAGCTGACAAAGTGTCAACCTCCGTTTCGCTATCACGCAGATACAAAGTTGTACCATCATTCATATTGAAGACATACTTACTTGGCAAGAGCTGCTGAGTTGAATCAGCATTGCTCCAAGTCACAACGTGCGTAAGCTTGTCATAAGTAACATTATTAAGTGGAATAGCCGTACTTCCATCTGCTGTAAGCGCATTATCACCCTTCATTGTAAACTGAATAGGAATGATGGTCAATTCCTTTCGTTGCTGATTAACAACAATCTGATATAGTCCTTCTGAAGGAACAGAGAAGCCTTCACCACCTTCTGTCAAACTATAAGCTGCCGCCTGAGCGTTAGAAAGCGGAATCTCACTTCCCTTTCCATAAGCAATAGGTTTTCCATCAGTACCCACAAAGGATATCTGAAAGCGACCATCTTTCTTCAACCAAGCCTTAAGACTTAACATATTAGCATGAGAGCCAGCAATCAGTCGTCCTGTCTCAATTGGGAGAGAGAACTCTGATGAAGAACCTGAAAGATAGATTCCCTCTGGCACATTCACAACCTCATCGTAGGCTATATTATTTTCTGTACAAGCTGCAACGCCTAAGACGCACAACATAGTAAAGATATTCTTTAACTTTATCATGATGCTCTAATTTTGTTATAGTGCTGTCCAACAAACCATGTCCTTGTAAGTTAGTTGTTAGTGTCTTACTCTATTTTTAATGTAAGTAATGACCCTATCTTACCATCTTATATCGTGGAGCTGGTGCTCAGCACGTGTGGTGTTCATGCCCAACACCAATCGTGTTAAGGCTTTATCAGACAGCAGTAATTGTATTACCAATCTCTATTTTGACTCCATTTCTTCAGCTTGAGTAGCTCAGACTCTGGAATTGGATACCAATACATTTTAGGTTGGAAAACTCTCTGTTCTACTTCTGTAGGTGCATAGGTAAATCCACCTGTAGCCTTCTTGACAATCTGTACTCCCATAAGTGGAGAACCAAGTGTAGAAGAAGCAATTTTCCAACGGCGTACATCCCAAGAACGATGCTCCTCGAAAGCCAACTCCACACGACGTTCATGCTGTATAACCTTACGCATCTCATCTTGTGAAAGTCCACTTACGACATCTGGAAGTGAAGCACGATTACGAACCTTATTCAAATAAATAGCAATATTAGGATTAGAAGGGTCATATTCATTGAGTGCCTCAGCATAGTTCAAATAGATTTCAGCCAAGCGGAACAATGGGACAACATGACCACCGCTACTTCCTCCAGTCTGAATATTAACATCCTCATTGAGGTACTTACGCAAGTAATATCCAGTCTTGGTTGCATTTGGATTAGGACTTGCATCTGCACCTCCAGGGAAAGTAGTTACATTTTTTCCCTTGAAAGAAGCTACATTCATCAAGATTGTTGCAGCCAATCGGGCGTCCCTATTTATGTAAGGCTGTGCTGCTTTAGCAGGATCGTTCCAATCAAAGGCTGTTCCGTCAAGCATCTCATACTCATCAACTAAGTTTTGTGAAGGATTAGTTCCTCCCTTTCCACCAAAACTAATTGGGAAGTTACTCTTTTCAAAACTTGAGTTTGCACCATATCTACGTACGAAGATATATTCCTTATTTTGGAAGTCATTCTTAAACAAATCGCCATAAGAGGTAGCCAACTCATATTGATTGAGGTCGATAACAGCCTTAGCCGCATCAGCTGCAGCCTTCCAAAGAGAAGCATCAGACGGCTTATTAGATTCGTTTAAATCACCAAAATTAACGTAAAGAGGACTGGCAGCATAAAGTAACACACGACTCTTCAAAGCCAACGCTGCGCCCTTCGTTGCACGACCAAAAGCATCATTATTATTACGCCATGGTGTCAGTTCAAGTGTGTCTGCAGCCGTGTCGCACTCTTTAACGATGAAGTCTACAACCTCCTTCATGTTTGGACGTGGAGTATTCTCATAATTCTCATTGAGACTGAGCATAGAGGTAACAATTGGAGTTGGACCATAACGCTTCAACAATTCAAATTGGAAGTAGGCACGAAGGAAACGAGCCTCTGCTCGCCACATACGGATATCCTTCAAGTTATTAGCATACTCAACCTGCTTATTAGGGTCCAATCGTGTAATATCAAGATTGACATGATTGGTGTTTTCCAGTAGAGTACAACACTTAGAGATTCCAGCATAGTAACGATTCCAATGGTCATCAGGATTGCTCAAAGCACTCCAAGAGCCATTATTAAACTGTTGAACATTTGCTGTTTCTATAGCAAACTCGGCATCATCTGTTGCAGCATCTAACATAGCTCCATCTGACAAACGGTTCAATCCCTCTGGAAGCAGTGAGTAAGCATAGGTAAGATATTGCTTTGTTCTATTGTAAGAATCAAACGTTGCAGTCTTATCTATAAACGAATCTTCCTCACGGTCCAAAAGACTATTACATGAACTTAGAACCAGTGCTGTGCTGATAGACACTGGGATGATAATATTTGAAAAAAACTTTGTTTTCATAGAATAAAGTTTCTAATATAAGACATAAATTAGAATGCAAGCTTTAAACCTACACTAACAGTACGCATAAGTGGATAACTTAAGAGGTTATCTTGCTCAGCATCACCCAATTTCCCAAGATGATCCAGTGTGAACAGGTTGGTAGCATTCACGTAGAAATAAACACTACTTAATCGCAATGCACGTGTAACGGAATTTGCAAGTTCATATCCTACCTGAACATTACGTAGACGCAAGAAGCTTCCATTACGACGCCAGAAGGTTGAAGTGCGATAGTTATTGCTGAAATTCATCGTTGACAAACGTGGGTAGGAAGCATCTGTATGTGTTGGAGTCCAACTATCAAGTGCTAAATTAGATGCTGTACCGTTGTTTTGGAAAGAGTAGATATTCGCTCCACGGAGATAGATATCACGCTGCGCAACACCTTGGAACATTACACTGAAATCAAAACCTTTGTACTTAAAGCCTCCACTAAACATGTAATTCCATGCAGGGACAGTACTATTACCAATAGGATGAGCATCATTCTCATCAACTACCTGGTCATTGTTATAGTCTTTATACTTGATATCTCCAGGTGCAACACGTCCAAAACGAGGTTGCGGAAGATTAGCATTAAGTTTTCCATTGCTATCGAAATCATTTGCTGTATAGTAGCCATCAGCCTCTAAAACAATAGGTTTCCACACAGAATTACCCTTCTTATAAAGGTAGCTTTCTGGCTTAACATCTTCTCCCTGCTCATCAACACGACTCATAGCATACCATGTTCCAGCCTCAGCAAAGTAAGAAAAGTTATCACGAACCTTACCCTGATAACGTGCTTTGAGTTCGAAACCATGGTTTGTCACTTTACCCACATTCATCAAAGGTAGTATACCACCATAAGAAGCTCCAACAATACCCAATACCTGCGCATAAGGATAAGCAAGGATATCAGACTGCACCTCATGGAAGACATCAAAGTTGACAGAAAGATTTTTCCAAAGTGTAGCATCAATACCAACATTGAACATACGCTTCTTTTCCCATGTTACAAATGGGTTTGCCAAAGTCTTTTCTGTGAAACCAGAAGACTGCGAGCTACCTGTGCCGAATAGATAACTACCACTACCACCGTATGACTCATCATACATATAGCGAGCAGAAGTCTGATTGTTACCAGTAAGACCATAAGAAGTACGCAACTTCAAGAAATCAACCCATGACAAAGACTTCATAAACGATTCGCTACTAACGACCCATGCTGCTGACATTGCTGGGAATACTCCAAAACGACGACCACGTGCATAGTTATCTGTACCCATATAAGAAGCTACTACTTCAGCAATATAACGTTTCTGATAATCATAGGACAGACGGCCTGCAAAGTTCACATAACATTCGTCATCACGTACATCATACACCTGATAACGGTCATTGTGCATCAACAACATAGCATGAATACCATGATCTCCGAACTGACGCTGATAATCAATCTGACCTTGTAAACCTATACGTGACTGACTGGTTCTGAAGCCTTCTGTAGCTGTCAAAGCTGCATCTGAGCCATACTGAGTATAACTGTAAACAGGGTTATTTTGTGCATCAACACCTGTTTGAGCCAGAGAATAACGTGCGTAGTCACGTGTCTTTGGAGATGATTCAGCCATAAAGTTGTGATAACCAAACATTACCTTGGCACTCAAACCGCGAACGAGCGCACTGAAGTCATACTGCAAACCAAAGATAACCTGCAACGAACGAGAGTTCTCCTTATACAAGCCTCTGTTCAAAAGATTTGCAACAGGATTGGTATACAATGATGTTCCACCAAAACTTCCATTCGGATTGTAAACAGGGAAAGCATTAGGGGGAGTCGTCCAAACAGACTTCAAATAATCATCTGCACCACCAGCACCCGGTGTTGTCTTCTCTGCAAAGCTCACACCTGAATAAAGGAACGTGCGGAAATACTTTGTGATATCAACATCTAAATTTGCTCTGAAGTTATAACGTGCATAGTTTACATTGGCATTCTCTCGTTGCTTTGAATCTGTTCCACGATAAATACCATCATTATGCATTAATCCAGCCATTACATAGTAGTTCAGACCACCGCCACCACCACGGAAAGACAATTCGCTCATCGTCAGTGGTGTGGTATTCTTATACAACTGATTCTTCCAATTTACATTTGGATAAAGGTATTGATTACTTCCTGACTGATAAGCAGCAAGTGCTTCATTCGTATATAAAGCCGCTTTTCCATCATTCTCAAGTGCTTGATTATACAGGCGTGCATAATTGTAAGCATCCATCGGTGTATCCATGATTGTTGGCATTTGGATACCCGTCTGCATACGAAAACCTATCTTAGGAGAAGAATGATAACCCTTCTTTGTAGTAATCAACAAAACACCATTTGCACCTCTTGAACCGTAGATAGCCAAGGCTGCAGCATCCTTCAATAAAGATACCGACTCTATTTCTTCGGCAGAGATGTTATCTAATGGAGCTTCAAAACCATCAACAAAGACAAGCATCTGCTGCTTGCTGTTGAACGAACTTACACCACGTGTGAACATATTCTCCATATAGAAGTCGTAACCAGGCTCACCCGATTTCTGTAGAATCGATAGCCCAGGAAGCATTCCCTTTAACGAGTTACCCACCGTTGGTGATGTAATCTCCATGAGGCGCTCACCCTTTACGGTAGAAATAGCAGCCGACTGTGTTTTTGAAGACTGTACACCATAAGCTACATTTACGACTGTTGTATCAGTGATTTCTTGTGCATATCCAGAAAGACAGGATAGCATAAGAGCACCTCCTATGATATGAATCTTATATTTCATTGTTCAATTATTTTACATTAAGGTTTACACGTTATTACCATCCAGGGTTCTGAATGAGATAGCCCTTATTGACTTCTTTCTGGTCAATAGCATACAAGTAGCAGTTATCATTCCAAAAACGGTGTTCAAACACATATGGTTGATAATGGATATGTGTCTTATTACCGTCTGTTGAATTAATCTTCAAGCCATAGAACTTACCCTTCATAACTCCTTCGTCACCAGCGATAAGCCATCTTCTGATATCCCAGAAACGATGATCTTCAAATGCCAACTCTACTGCACGTTCATTACGAAGCTTTGTTCGGAAAGCCTCCTGCGTCATACCTGCAGGGAAGTCTGGCATACCTGCACGTGCACGAACAAGGTTAACAGCATCGTAAGCAGCTTGTGAAGGTGTACTTTCATATTCGTTAAGTGCCTCAGCATAATTCAAATAAAGTTCTGCCAAACGGAAGACAGGCCACTGTACATTGGTAGAATTACTGCCATTTACATGTAAACTACGTGGAACCCACTTATGAAGCAAATGAGCTGTACGGTCCATAGCAGACTTTTCTGAACCTCCGTCGAGGAAGTTGATAAATGGGATTTCATCATTCCAGCTACTACTATGATAAGCAATAGTCTGCTTGAAACGTGGGTCAAGACTGTTATAAATATCAATGAGGTTATCACCACCATTCATATTCCAATCAGCAGGCTGACCATCTGCGCGCTTCTCATAACGCTGAACAAAATTGAATGTTACATATAAACCTGCATCTCCCCATGCCTTGTTCATAGCCCAAGTAGGCAAGTTTGCAACCAAAGGACGATTTGTTGTCTTGAAGTTTCTGTACTTCATATTACCTAAAATGATTTCCTCATTATTAGGAATAGTCCATACATCTTCATAGTCTTTCTCTGGGTTACCAGTATTATGAATCTTATAATGTCCTGAAGAAACTGCTGCATCAATAGCTGCCTTAGCTGCATCAGCTGCCTTCTTCCAACGCTCTCTATCATAGTTTCCATAACCAATGAGGTCTTCGTGACCAGGGAATGCCATATAAGGTCTGTTCGTATTGAACAATGGACTTGCTGCATAGAGTAGAACCCTTGCCTTCAAAGCTAAGGCTGCTATGCGTGTAGCACGACCTAACTTTGACTCATCAGTATAGTAATCAGGAAGAAATTGTGTTGCTCTATCACAGTCAACAAGAATAGAATCAACACAATCAGAGAACGAGTTACGAGGACGTTCTGAGAAGTCTGTTGGATCAATCACCTCTCTTACAATTGGCATACCACCATATCGATAGACACCTTCCCATAACAGCATGGCTCTCATAAAATAAGCTTCGCCAGTAGCACGCTTATTAAATTCAGGGTCACCTTCATCAAAAGGCACTTCATTAATACGCTTTAAGATAAGATTTGCAACACGTGTTGTATGGTTTCTTAAATAAAAGCGACAATCTTCATCCCATGTAAAGTTACTATTTGTATGGTTGCCTGCATTCCATGCAGCATTGCCCATCGCCCAAGTTGCAACATCTTCTCCCTCATCGCAAGCTGAAGCTAAGGTCGAAGAAGACAACAAACGACGATCTGTATTAGAACTACTCATACAAAAGCCATAGGGCATTCCTTCTGCATAGAGCGTTGTTAATAAACTCTCTGCATCTGCTCGAGTTGAGAAAACTTCATTCTCTCCATAGTCGACAGAGGGTGGAGTCTCTAAGTAGTCAGAACAGGATGCGAGCAAAATAGAAGCACAACTACATGCTATATATAAAAATTTCTTCTTCATACGAAAGGTTTTTAGAATTGAATATTTATACCCATGTTATAGATTTTCTGCAATGGGTAGGTGTTAATCTCAGTTGCTCCTCCTCTTGATGGAGCCTCTGGGTCCAAGTCAATAACATCTGTCCAAGTAAACAAGTTTGTTCCACTAATGAACACTCTCAAACTTTCCAATCCCAATGCCTTGAGCTGTTTCTTATTAAAGGTATAACCTAACTCTAAGTTTTTCAGACGCAAATAGTTAGCATTGCGAATCCAAAAGTCTGAATCCTGATAGTTGTTATCAGTATCACGTGATGGACTCATTGACAAACGAGGGAAACTAATGTTTTCACCACGGTCATAACGGTCTTGTGTCCAACGTTCCAAAATCAAAGTCTTAGCACTATTATGGGCATTGATGAATGGCCACAATGCACGACCAAAGTACTTAATAGAAACGTGTGAGGCACCCTGGAAGAGTGCTGAACAGTCAAAGCCACGCCAGTTAAATCCAGCAGAGAATCCATAGATTATCTCTGGAGTAGGTGAATAACCTATTGGCACCATGTCATACATATCAATCTTTCCATCCTTATTTACGTCAACATAGCGGATATCACCAGGCTGCAAACGATTACCATTCCAACTGCTTACAGGGCGGTCGAGCGCATTGATTTCTTCCCAAGAATTATAAAAGCCATTAGAGAGAAGACCAAAGAACTGACCTACACGACGACCTGTACGCATCTGATAAGCATACTTTTCTGGAACTTCATCTTGGAAGAGAATCTTATTGCGCGCAAAAGAATAGTTGAAACGCCCCCAGTAGTTGAAGTCGCGTATCTTATTACGATAGTTTACGTCAAACTCGAAACCAGAGTTCTCCATCTCACCCATATTGTAAGCTGGCAAAGAAGCACCAATCAACATTGGCGCACTGTTTCGATTTGAGAGGATGTTATTACGACGCTCCTTAAAGTAATCAAACGAAACTGTCAAATGATTCTTGAGGAAGTTCATATCAACACCAAGATTCAACTTACGAGCTTTCTCCCATGTCAACAATGGGTTACCCAAACGTTTTTCCTCTATCATCTGCGAATAAACAGGGTTAGCTGATGAACCAAAGTTATAACCAGAGAGGTTTCCACTTGTTGATCCATAAACAGAAGGCAGATATAAGAAGCGGTCACCACCAATCTTATCATTACCTACTTCACCATAGGTTGCTCTCAACTTCATATAAACAAGCCAATCATTCTTTGGAAAGAAAGGTTCTTCACTGACTACCCAACCTGCAGATACAGCAGGGAAGAAACCAAATCGACGACCTGCAGCAAAGTTCTCTGTACCATTATAACCCATGTTAAACTCTGCCAAGTAGCGACTGGCATAACCATAGGTCACACGACCTACAATACCTTGATAGGCATTAGGCACATGATAGGCAAGGCTTGGTGAGTAATATTTACTCTGATTATAGAGCAAGAGAGCAGTGGCATGATGCTTTCCAAATGTACGATCAAAGTGGATTCCAGCCTCGAAATAAACCTTTCTGTTTTTTCCGTAATTGAATCCTCCACCCCATGTGCTTTCTTCGTTTTGTGGTACAAGGATGATATTCGTTGGATCACTTGGGTCTACCTTAGGAACGAAAGTCTGCATGGTTTTCACCGAGAGACGTTTACTGTAGTAATAGCTGTCATAAGAAGTACTTGCATGAACTGAAAGACCTTTCAACAATAAACGTGACAAATCATAGTCAAAACGCAAAGTTGAGTTAATGGTGTTAGCATAGGTATTGTTATAACCATTGTTCAACAATGCCTGCCATGGATTCTCATCATCAATAGTATTCTCAAGACGTACCAACTTTCCATCTACCATACCTGGAGTACCCAATGGTGTTGCCCAAGAAATCTCTTTCCAAAGTTCACTATTACCAATACCTGGAGTACGGATATTATTGATTTGTGTTGACAGTTGTACAGTTGCCTTAAAGTCCTGTGTGATATTAAAATCGAGATTTGAACGGAAGTTATAACGTGTGTCAGAAGCATTCACATCGTGATTACGATCTATCTTCGTATATTTGTACATACCTCCTTGATTGAAGAAACCAGCAGAGATAAAGTACTTCATACGATCTGTACCACCTGAAATATTGAAGTTGTGCTGTGTACGGAGAGAAGCCTTACGCAAGAACTTACCCACCCAGTCAGTACTTGGATGCATAATAGGGTCTGTTCCATCACGATAGAGCTGAATATCTGCTTCGGTAAAGCGTGGAACATAAGATGTACCCTTTGTGTAAGCATCATTTTTCAAAGCTTCATTATACATCTCACAATACTCTGCACTATTTAAATAATGTGGTAAAGCTGTAGGTGATTGAACTGCGAAATTACCAGAATAACTCAAGTGTGGCTTACCTTTCTGACCTTTTCGAGTTGTTATTAAGATAACACCATTCGCACCACGTACACCATAGATAGCAGTAGCAGAAGCATCCTTAAGAATACTTACCGACTCAATTTCATTAGGGTCGAGTCCATTGTAATTTGGACGCTCTACACCATCAATCATTACTAAAGGGGCTGTGTTGTCTGAGAACGTACTCACACCACGAATCAAAAGGGTTGAGTTGTCTTCACCCGGCGCACCACTTCTCTGCATAGCAATAAGTCCTGGCATCTTACCGACCAACATATTACTAATATTTGCCTGTGGGGTTTGTACCAAGTCTTTTGTTGACACTGATGCAATAGCACCTGTTACGGTTGCCTTCTTCTGTGTACCATAACCCACGACAACAACTTCATTAAGGGCTTGTGCTTCATCTTCCTTTAAGGTAATCTTCAGATTGGCACCACTCTTCGCAGCTACCTCACGAGTAGCAAAACCAATGTATGAAATAGAAAGTACGCTATTTGCTGGAGCTTCTATCGTAAACTCTCCATCGGTATTCGTAGCTGTTCCTATCGTTGTTCCTTTTACAAAGACACTCGCACCGATGATTGGATCACCATTGGCCTCAAGAACAACACCCGAGATTTTATGCTTCTCTGGTGTATATTGTTCCCGCTCATTAATAGCTACTGCCTTTTTTTGTTCAGAACTCTCAACTCTTTCCTTTACCACAGGGGCAAGGCTTAATACAATAGTATTATTGTTGAAAGAATATTGAATTCCATGAGGAGAAAACACATGTGTAAGGGCTTTCTCTAAAGGCCAGTTCTTACATACCAATGTTACTTTCGTCTTAGAGTTAAGTACATTGTTACGATACACAAATGTGTAATTCGTTTGTTGTTCAACTTGCCGAATAAACCGACTGATTTCTTCGTTTTGGAGATTTAGGCTCACATTACCACGCTGCGCCAACAACATTGTCGGTATAAGTGATAATACCATAACCAACAAGCAACGCAGAAGGAATCTCCTTCTTGTTTTTAGATTGTTTGCCATATACTATGTTTTTAGTTATAAGGGTTTAGATATAAAGATTTATTCTATGATTATTGTTCCATTATCTGTATGATAATTAAATTTATACTGCATCTTCAACGAACTAAGTACACTTTCCAATGATTCATTATAGAAGGTACCCGTGAGGAGGTCGTTAGCTAACTTCTTATTACGAAGCTGAATGCGTACGCCATACCAATCCTCAATTTCATGTAACACCTCAGCCAACGGCTTACTATTAAATGCCAGATAGCCTTCTTTCCAACGTGCATCAGTTGTCGCATCATTGTCACAGATTTTAAACTGATGCGAAGCAAGCTTATAGATTGATTTCTTTCCTGGATAAAGACGATAATCTTCTTTCAGCGCCTCTGATGTAAGTCGAACGGCACCAGAGAACAAGGCTGTCTCAATGGCATCTTCGTGATAGCGTACATTGAACTCGGTACCCAAGACTTCAATTTGCATATCGTTTACCTTTACACGAAATGGGCAAGAGGCATCTTTCGTTACATCAAAAAAAGCTTCACCTTTTGTCAACACCACTTCACGATGTTTTTGAGGTACTACATTATAACATAATTGGCTATTTCCGTTGAGGGTTACTCGCGTACCATCAGGCAAGGTTATCGTACGCTTACTACCCGCCTTAACACTTACATAAGTATAAACCGGAGCCGAAGGAGCCAATGAGTTTATCCACCAATAACTGCCACCTACCAATGACAACATCAAAACGAACATCGCCGCATAGCGCAAGAATCTGCGAACACGTGTCTGACGTTTCTCTTCTTTCACATTAGCATAGATATTTTGCAAGATTCTTTGCTGTGACTCACTACTCATCTTTACAGACTCTGACGATGTAGATAAATCATCACACATTAAATCCCACAACTCCTCATCTGATGTGAGCGGAACCTTATTTTTCAATAGCTCAAAATCCATTTGAGATATTTGTCCCGATAAATATTGCTTATATAATTCTTCGAATTTCTTTTCCATACGTTTTTAGCTTATAAGATGTATACGTATAGATATGAAGATAATACCTAAAAATAACTTTTATTAACAAGCAACATGAATTCAACAAGCAATTATGAAAAAACAAAAAAGGTTCTTCCGTTAAATGTATGGACGTGTTTCGTATTAATTTAATGGAAGAACCGAAGTTACTCTTTAAAAAAACATTGCTAAAACAGTCATCTATCTTTCCTATTATCATCCTCTAACATTGAAAACCATTTCATTTTAAAATATCGAAAATCGACATATAAGTACCTGAAAAATCATTACATAATTTCGGGTAAAACATCTATAAAGGACGGCAAAAACACATATAAAAAGCAAGTTTGCAATCAACAGAGAATCAATTAGTTACAGAGTAGTAAAATAAAAGGTGCTTAATTGGACTTCAAAAGGGCGTTAGTAAGACCTCAAAAGGGCACCTATTGCAACTCAATTGGGCGTTTTTTAGAAACCAAAAGAGCATATATAGGTTACGAATCAGATGAAAATATTTTACATATATCGATTAATAAGAGAATATGCCGTTTGGCAAAGCCAGATAGAGATAGTATATATTTTCATTTTCTGCATCTTATCTTGTAGTTTAGAATGCTATCTTGACAACTCTCTTCTAAATATTTTTAAAGTAGATGTAAGATAGTTTTTTACAGTCTGTGAAGATAAGTTCAGGGACTCTGCAATCTCTTGAATGGGCATATTCTTTTCACGACTCATCTCGTAAATCTGACAAGCACGCTTTGATAACAGTTTCTTTACCTGCCGAATTCGATCAACCGACTCATGGTAATCAAGCTGTTCTTCTGGTGTTGCAAATGAAGATACTTTATCACATGCTTGACGATAGTCCTCAAAATCAAGCTGTGCCACCTGCTTCCTAAAACTATCAATAATTAAATTACGAGCAATGGTAAATATCAAGGCATTTACATTACCATAGCAATCTAATTGTTCACGCATATTCCACAATTTCATAAAAGTTTCTTGAACGATATCTTCTGAAAGTGAAACATTCTTTGTCTGCGCCAATATGAAGCTATATAACTTGTTTGAGTAATGCATATACAATTCTGAGAAAGCCTCGTAAGAACCTTCTCTCAACTGCATTACCCACTTATCATAAATGTCTTCCATTGCAATAGAACTTATTTGTCTTCGCACTAATCCAACACTTCTCACTCATACTAATTAGCCATTTAAATTACTATTTTTGGAGATAGGTTGATTAGTACTTAATATTGCTTAGCGATGCAAATATATACATATTCTTTTACAATCTATCACATTTTATCTTATTTTTTTAATTATGTCGTAGACGAAAAGTCA
>ERZ1674201.8-NODE-8-length-35552-cov-10.355861_pt1 | contig 35552 bp, 43 predicted proteins | sample MGYA00581114_ERZ1674201 | MGnify/ENA primary metagenome ERZ1674201 (study PRJEB41354, sample SAMEA4873309) | human saliva metagenome | biome: human-associated habitat [ENVO:00009003]; feature: mouth environment [ENVO:08000002]; material: saliva material...
AGCCGCCCCGCCTGACAGAAAGGCAGGGCGGCTCTTTTTAATGCCCCACATGCCACTAAGCAATAAGACAGCCTCTAAACCCGACAGAGCTTAATCGCTACGCCCGCGCATCACAGAGCGTAATACCCACCCACACAGCCAACCAAAAGGCATATGTGTTACGATAGAGGCAACCGTACATTACCCCACCAAAGGAGCCCCTATCATGGCGAAAAAGATTAAGAACAACACCGGAAGCAAGAAGCGCCGCCAACAGGATAAGAAACGCCGACAGCGCCAGGAACGCATCAAAGCGGCAAACCGTAACACCGAGAACTTTGAATACGACATCTCTAACATTGGCGACCGCATTTTCACTCTCGCAAACCGTGCCGAAAACGTAGAACCCGCCTGGGTGGAAGTAACCCCGGAAACCGTTACCGCCCCTGACGATTTGAAAGCTCTCTATTCGAGCTACTTCAACCATGAAGCATCTCGAATCTACGACGTGCCCGGTGACACGCCTGCCATTCAGCCCATTCTAGATATGAGCAAGTATCACGACCGGGATACTACGCCTGTAAACACTCTACGGGAGCTTTTCGTGCTCCCGCCCGTAGATACTATCGCCGCCCGATACGGGTACGCGAAAAAGGTAGCCGACAAGAACTTCTTCACCAGCGAATACCTCACCGCACAGGAAGTAGCCACCCGCACCGGAATGAGCATTGAACAGGTGGAAGAAGCTACCAAGAACAACACCCTATTTAAGGGGCGAAGCGGCAAAAAGAACCGCAACGCAAACGGCGGATACCCGGCGGCACAATTCAACCCAGACGGAACCCTCAACCCGTTTGTAGCTGAGCTTATCAAACACACCGAAGAAACCTGGCGGCACTTCGAAGACCCTTACACCTCCATGTATTCAACCGCGCTAAAGCTCACCCTTAAAGACCTGTTCACGCCCTGTATTGGTTTGGGCTACGTAACCCCCATCCAGTACGTCGCTTTAGGTGAAGAGTACCTAGACGCTTACCTACAAGCACGCATCGGATGCATCGACTACATGGATTACGAGGAAGCAACAGAAGCGCTCGCACTACGATACGCAATGGAACAGGCGCTAGGCGTACCCGACCTATACGAAATGATGCACGAACACTGCCCTGACTGCAACCCGAACTATCACGAAGAGCACGCCCACTAGTGAACCATCTGCACCCGAATAGGTGAAAACGGGGAAACTAACAGCACGTTCGCCGCTCTATCAAAGTTTTTGAAGATTTTTTGAAAACCCACCAAAAACAGGTTGCGGCACCTGTGAGCTTTATGGTATTCTGGTAAAGAATCAGACGCACTATTGTGCAGGGTGCCCCTAGTTTTCGGTAGTACTAGGGGCACCCGTTTTTTATTTACTTAACATATGTGTCAGGATGAGCTGGTAAGCCTTGTAAGAGGTTTACGCTCTTGTTCGTAGATGGCGTAGCCTATATGCGCTTCACTATCGACATTTTTCATAAGAAACCGTAACTGTTAGGAGGTGTTCCGTTTGGGATGTACATCGGAGTGCTCCGGCAGGGTAGACGACTGTCACAAAGTTTGTTAATATTGCACACATGTTTTAATATGGGCATTATTAAGCCCACGAGTAATAATCCACGACCGTAGGAACAGGAGGGGTGTTGGCTAAGAATCAGACGTATAAAGCGTTCACAGCGCGCCCCACTCACGTCATGGATTTGAATGGCGTGCTACTGGAAAGTGTGCCTATTTTGTCTCAGCTTGTCACAGAGGTGCGAGGCATTTCGGCTTATGCCACGTTCATTGCGCGTAATGATACTGAGCTCGAGGATGGTTTGGCACGCGCTACTGCTGTTCAGGCGGCTTCGGCGGGTCGTCAGGCGGGTATTACCATGCCTGACTTTCTGGCGGCGGACAAAAGAGATGAGAATGGTGCACCAGTTAAGGATGAACACGGGGAACCCGTTAAAAGCAAGACAGGTAGGTCGCGCAAGGAGTGGCTGGTTCGCCATAACGCTGTTACGGCGTTCCGTTCATGGCAGGAGCGTGTGAAGGCGGTAAATGGTGAAAGCTCTAAGCATGTGAGCCGGGGTTGGAAGCGCACCGTAGACGCTTCTCCCCCGTCGTATGGCGAGGATTTTATTAACCTTGGAATCACCGACCAACAGTACGCGGTCATTGAGAACGACCCGTTTGTCGACGGCGAGATTGTTCTTAAAATGGTTATCCAAGGTGTAAGGTATCGTCTGATTTTCCCATTTGACAACACACGTTTCACAGAGGGTAAGGTCACTCTACCTGTCATTAAGGTTGAGGATAATCAGCCTGTTTTTATTTTTACGGTTGCTACCGACAACCCCGTTGTTCAGTTTTCTGGCGATTACGTCATCGGCGTGGATGTTGGCATCAACAATTACGCCACTATTGTTGTGCGTAACACTAAGACAGGGGAAATTACTTACAAAACTACCCTCTCTCAGCGTGTTCATTCGCTGTGGAACTCCGTCCGCGCATCCGAGCGACAAGTCCGCACCCTCCGTAAGAAAGCAAAGCCGATTCTATATGACCGCCCTGCGCGTAGAGCGGCACTAGAGGAGGCTCAGCTTCACCGTGAAGCGGCTTCCCGAAAAAAGAGGGAGCTGGCGATTGTTGCCGCCCAGGAAATTGCCTACCTAGCCCATTTCTTCGATAACGCCGTCGTTGCGGTTGAAGACCTGAGCTGGATTCGTAACACCATGCAGAGCGGCAGGTGGAACAGAGGTGAGCTCGTGCAGTGGCTGACCCACTATGTTGAGCAGAACGGCGGATGGGTCGTCGCCGTGAACGCGGCTAACACGTCACAGATTTGCCATGAGTGCGGCTCTAAAGTTACCCATCCTGAGCATAAGGTTTCAGACTGCCCTAAGCACGGCAAGATGGACAGGGACGTGAATGCCGCCGCAAACATTGCCGCCCGCGCTGTCGCTAAGGTGAAGACCGCGAGGAATACTCGTGCCAATAACCGGAAACTCCAGCCGCAGGCTCCCCTGAAAACCCCTGTAGCTAGGGCTTCTTTGAAGTATCCTGGTCAAGACAGGACAAAAAACTCTCCCGCACCTAAGAGGAAGCGGAAGGGGGTGAAAGCCTCTTCTAGCCCCGCTAGGGTACAAAACATTTCTACCCCGGTGAGCACTACGCCTGTGTTTACCTCGATGACCACCGTACTAGCGGACTGCCTCACATGCGGTGTTGCAGGGACTTCGGCGGCTATCAAACAGGGAACCATAACCAACAAATACAGGTTACGTAGCCCTATTTGATACGGTTTTCTATATCTGTTCCCTCTTTCCGTTTGCGAGCGCGCAAATAATGTGCTACACTTATTGCATGAGTGATGTTGAGTGATTACGCTTCTGCATCTTAGGCGTAACACCTAGTAACCCCTCAACCCTGGTTTCTTACTTCCCAGGGTTGAGGGGTTGCTTTTTTACACCCCCCCCCCCGGCGAACCTCTTTCCTCGTCTTTAGGTTGTAAGACTCCCGGTAAACCGTGTAATATAGAGGTGCCTCCTGCTCTTGTGAGGTTTACTAGGGGTTGCAAAGAGCCACCTGCTTGGTCACGCCGGGCGGGTGGCTCTTTCATGTCTACGCCCTACAATGCGGGGCACCGTAAGCCGACAAGGGTGATTTACCTGGGGGTAAGCCTGTTTCTTGCATCCCGCCCAGCACATGTGTTAGACTTGTTATGAGTTACGGACTAGTGATTTTTCACTACTGTTTTATACTCCTTCACGTTATTTCAGTAGATAACGCACATATATAAGAAACCCCGCCATATGGTGCGCATTTACCATTGGAGCACTCACCTGCCCGGCAGGTCTATTGGTTGCGCATCAGGCGGGGCTTTCTGTACCCAAAATAAAGAATTAACAAGGTGCTGGGCGAGTAAGCTTACTCACCTACTTGTTTTCTAGAGTTATGCGGCAACAGGTAGCCGTTTAAGCGTCTACATTTTACTGCCTACCTGTCAGGACGTTGCAGGTTTTGCATATTGCTCATCAGGTGTGATATTCTTTATATGAGTCCTTTTACGGTGGCTCTATTGGTTACCGTGCATGGATTATCCTTTCAGTAGTTTGTATATGAGAAGCCCCGCCATGAGGGGTACATATTCTTATCCTTGTCTCCGCTCCTAACGGTGGATTTTACGAATATGTGCCCGGCGGGGTTTTCCATACCCTTTTCAGGGGGGACAGACGCGGCGCGAAGCCGTGTAGCACCTCGCAAAGGTAATCACCGTAAAACGCGCGACACCTAAAAGATGAAAATCTAAGAAACATGTGGTACTATAGTAATACCTAGTTTTTCTGATTGAAAGGTTTACACATCATGGACATCTTCACCGAAGCTTTCACCTATAGCGGCGACGGCACCTTCACCATCACCGACGAGAACCTTCGTAAGGTGTTCTACAAGCTTCACATTGCCGAAGCCGTAGCATCCAGCTCCCTGCGCAAGTATGATGACTATTACCAGGCTCTCAAGGAACATAAGGAATGGGAACTTAGCCAGGTAACCGACCAGGCTGAGCGCGACAAGCTAGAGGAAGACATGGAGTACGACGCCATTGAAGCACTCGCAGACTACTCTGTAGATAAGCTCAAGAACAAGAGCTAAACAAACGAACTACCAACACCCCTGCATCATATGTGTGAGCTAAAGATGCAGGGGTGTTCTCATCAAAACCAGCAAACGAAGGGTGGTTACCATATGTCAGGTGTTTTCTTCTTCATTATCTGTGTTTGCGCACTGAGCCTCTACTCTATGAACCATAAAATGAGCGCCGCTACCCACGCCGTACTTCTACTTATCGCGCTCGCCATTTCATTCCAGATTGGTTCCACTGCCAGATAAGGCGCGCCAGAACACAGAGGCGCGCGTGGGGTATAATGAAAAAATGTCATACCCCCGTTTTTTCTGTTAGGTGGTCGCTCTTTGGCTCTTCATCTTCTGCCCGGCATAACGTCAGCCCCAGATAGCTTCCTTAACCAATGTACGCAAGGTTGCCCAGACGTTATCCTCCTAGTAGTGCTTATTCTAGCACCGTTTGTTTTCCTAGCAATGACCGCTATCGGCTGGTTCTCATTAGAGGAAAATCTACAGGTAGAAGGCGCAAAAATTGCGCACTGCCTATGGTTCCTCATCGTCGGCACTGTAGGAACAATAGCTACAGCTGTTACCTATTTCTTGCTCTTTATGAACACTGTACATGTTACGCAAGGTATCGTAACTGGCACCTCTGCTTAGGGAAGGTGAACTTATGGTACGTGAATTTTTAGATTTCTTACTGTACCTGGCACTTATCGGCGCGCTGTTCGCTTATGTAATTGCCGCTATTTGCGGACTTAGTGGATTGCAAGAAAGCTTAGAGTCGCCGGAAACGGGAGTGGGGTCTGTTATTGGCTGGCTTGTTTTTATTCTCACCTGCATAGGCGTTGCCGTAGCTTGCTTTGTCATCTTATGGAACGGCTGGAAATAGCCGCACCCCGCAGTACAACCTCGTAGAAAAGGAATGAAAGCCTATGTCTTTATCATCTGCATCTTTGCTAGTCTTCTTTACTGTATATGCACTCATCTTCATTGTCATATTTATCATCACGATGGGTGAAGCGGATATTCGTACAGGTAAGACCCCCACCCTCCCCGATGGGGTGATGAAATGGGCGGTACTCAAGATTATTACGGTAGCAGGCGTACTTTCTGTAGCTAACGCTGTCCTGTCTCGTGAAGCCTTGAATACCCAAAAGGTAACAGTTATAGATGTAAGCAATACAGATATGACCGCTTACTGGGTGGCGGTTGTAATAACCCTGATAGCTACACCAATTCTTACGGCACCACTATTCTGGGCGATGTATTGGGGCATCACGGGCGTTTACATGCTTTACAAGTCTGTTTCTGACGGGTTTACGCGCGCCGTAGCGTGGTGGGGTGGACTCTTCTTCAAGAACGAACACTCAGACGTAAAGAACCATACTTGCGAGCGCCACCGATGAGGTGTTATACTTAGAGACGTAACTTATGCTGAATCATAGTTGCACATCTCCATATAGATTGACTCTATATTCCCTTATATAAGTGATGCCCCTGAAGGAGCAAAGGCGTTCCTCTCAGGGGCATCACTATATCCGTATTGAAACGGGGGTAAAAAGAATCGGGTTATACGGTTGCGCGCGGGGTTACTGTTGTGTTATTCTTTTATCAACGTTGAACTCTGGGGAGAGTGGGACGTTGAAAAGCCCCTAGATTCATAAAGATTCTAGGGGCTTTTCTCTATCCACTGTAAGGGGGTAAAATATGGAAGCTATTTCAATAGGTTTAAATGGTGTATCGAATCGTTGCGAAAACAACCATCCGTTGCATTTAATTCATAACAGGCGAAACCCTGTTATAGGCACCCTACGATACCTCTACCCCCTCGCCATAAGCTTAGGGTTACATGTAACCAAACCAGGCAGTTAAGGATAATCCTCGCACCAGTTTTAACGCTCTGTAAAGACGGGCTAAATCTGCATCTCGTCAAAAATATGGGGCGGTCACGGATATACCGCAACCTGGACGGTGGATGGATTCAATTATCCCACAGGGCTCCGGTAGCAAAGACTACCCTTAACACTGATTCGATTATTGACTCAGATTAACACGATGCGGCTTTAACGGCTACACCAGTTCATCCTCGCCAGTACTTATAGTATGACACACGCCGTCGAACTTTACAACAATAGACGACAGAAAACCACAAACTTTTACAGATTGAATTAACGGTTAATTATACGCCTCAGAGCCTGTTTTTGTCCCAAAACTAGCCAACCATTAAAACATGTGGTAGACTATAACTGTTGGTTCGTTAGGAGCCGAGCAACCACGAAAATTATCCACTACTAAAAGGAGCTGACCAATGACCCTGCCCGAAAACGGTTACCCCACCGCCTGCGTTATCAAGACCTCTAAGAACGTTACCGCGCAGATGAAGCTCCCCATGTGGAATCGTGAACGTCACGGATTGACCATGCCTACCAACAAGGCGAACCTGTATGAACGAAGCCTAAGCAACCACAACCCCGTCCGTGAGCTCTCGCGGTTCCAGCTTAACGCTATGCTTAACCGTCCCGGAGCGGTACTCTACAGCGGAACCTCGGTACGCCCCAAAGCCACCTTCATTGAACACCTTGACGCTCTAGCAGACCAGCTCCAGGTGGAAAAGGTGCGCAACAACCTATATACCTGTGATAACGGGCTGGGCATGCGCCTGCTGGGTTGTAACGCCATTATTGATAAGGCGGGTGTAAGCCTCGACCAGCTTTACATGGAAGACACCGTGCTTATGGGTAACTCTTGTGTCGCGCGAACCACCCTCAAAAGCTGTATTATCGACGGTTACAGTAGCGTTTTTGGTGGTGAACATGAAGGGCTCGTTGCCGCCGGACAGGTCATTGTGTATGACGTGAACACCTCTAGCACCCGACTTTCCGGCAATGTCATCCTGTCCTCTGAAACCGGCAAGGAAACCGTTCACAACTACCGCCTCGCCGCAGATGGAACCGTAAACGTAACAGGTATCACCTGGGGAGTAGAATCCCATGAGGTTGCCGACGATATGTGGCGATACGCCGTCCGAAGCGCATCTGAAAATCAGTTCAGCGACCTGGATACCTTCTGCCTCAACAATACGCTCCATGAAACCAAGGACGACAGGTCTTGCAAATGTGGTTGCGTAACCCCGCTCGCGCGTCTCAGTAATGAGTGCTGGGCGGGGGTAAATCTTGAACCAACACAACAAGTAAGCCAAACGGTAACGATGCTCAAACCTCGCTCGGTAGCACCCGTAGCCCCGCTTACAACTCACAAGAGCTAAACTGCTCCGCCCCATGTAGACGGCGCAACAAAAGCCCTCACAAACACGTGAGGGCTTCCTCTCTAGCTACTATCGGCTAATGAGCCAGAACAACTGTAGAGCCTCCTGAGCAGTAAGACCAGCTTCCTGTGCGCGTTCCTTGAATGCCTCAGCCTCAGCGATAGCAAGCTTAAAAATAACGTCAGCAGTAGCCATAATAATTATTCCTTTCCAATTGACCGCATATATTATACCGTAACCTACGGGTAGGACGCACCGTAAATCGTCATTCTCTAGATGCACCGAACAGGCACGCAAGAGTGAAGCCGCCTAACCATTCAGATTAGGCGGCTCCTGTAAATTCAATTAGAAGCTACTCACCGTCAGCATCCTCAATCAGCTTCATTTCGTGACGTACAGCATCAGCAATCTCAGGATAGCGCGGGTCTTCTACCTCTATGCCGTCATGGTTTTCCATATATTCTTCCATGTATTCCTTCTGCGAGTCGTAATGATAATCCCAGTTATCAACGCCACCAATATTAAGGGCAGTCAAAGTGAGGTCGGAGGTGAGGAGGCGCTCCAGCTCCTTGCGGGAAATCTTGAACTCATCATTACCAAGGTACTGAATCTCGGACATAGGGGTAAACCTTTCATTAGAAGTAAGTCATGTATCTGTTCGATACGTGTTTCGTCGGTTTTCTCAACCGCTTATATAACTATAGTACCACATGTTTTTGTTGTTTGCAACCTTGATAGGTTTACCTTGAAAACAAAAAATGGGCACCCAATCCAAAAGGGAAGAGGTACCCATTTCTACATACGGCAAACCCCACCATCGCTAAGTAGTTTATCGCGAGCAACTACAAAGTTATGGTGGGGTACACGGGTGATAACTTGACCCGCCGTGGGGCTTCCTACAGCCGCACGTACCGGATAGGAAACAATGCTAGGAAACATTGAATCCCCATTAAATTATTCAACAGCTCAGCTTGCTTCGCCAGGAATCGAACCTGAGTCTTGCTGTTGGTTTGCTCTGCCACTGAGCTACTAGCAAGCCGAAAATAAACACTGACTTACCATCAATGATTACGTGTGCCCGGCGGGACTCGAACCCGCACGCCCTGTAACGGACACCAGCCCCTCAGACTGGCGTGTCTGCCATTTCACCACAGGCACTCAATATTGTGTTGTGTAAAAGCCGGGTGGGGCTACCCCTAGTTATCAATTCAGCATCCGTCCGGTAGCTACTTGATAACTAGGGGCAACCTTCCGGGAAACCGTCCGGCTTCCCCGCACCCGTCTTCCCTGATGCCTTGAAACAATCCAGGCTGTTAGCGGGGCGGCTTTCTCAACCGCTTATGTAACTATCGTACCACATGTTTTTTATTGTCTGCAACTTGATTTGAGGTGATGTGCTTCACGCTTGTCGAGGGGGTAGAACAACAGATGCGCTACGCCCCCGAGTTGTATAACCACTAAAACATGTGGTACTATATTCATATGAGCTTGAGATGTACGTTTCAAGCCCACACGCTTTACAAAAAACTACCGAAAGGGTTTTAACCATGACCAACCTCTCTATCTCTAACGTTGAGTTCACCTTCACTACCTCCGATAAGTTCCAGGAGCTTATCAACGCAGGTTACAGCCCGAAGGTTATCGGCGTTAATGTAGAGATGAAGGCACCTCACCAGCCCCTCTCTGATGCAGAGATGCGAGTTCGTTTTAATGAAACCGGCGACCTTTTCACTATCCCGCTTATCAACTATTCCTGGGCGGCACATCTTGCACTGAGCACCTACATTCTCACCCCCAATGAGGCGTTCCAGGAAATCGTCTTCGGTAAGGAAGGCGTAGCTACTCTTAACGATGTGGCTTACACCGTACCGAACCCCACCGAAAGCAAGTAAAACTATAAAGCCCCGCTCTCTCATTCCTTGAGGAGGCGGGGCTTTTGCGTTATTTGGGTAGCATAGTGCGGGAAAGCGCCTCGCGTATTTGGAACATAAGACACGCGAGACGCTCTTTTACATACTCCAAAACTTGCAAACTATTAAAAACATGTGGTAGACTATAGGTGTAACGAAAAACAGGGGATTCACCCAAAGAAACCCCCATCACTAACGCAAAGGCAAACCCCATGACTACCAACCTTGTACCCAACACTGTTACCGTAAACCTCTTCGCCGCGTACACCGGCTTCATGAACTCTGTACGAACCTCCCCGGAGCGCAAGGTAGACCTGCGCGGCATCTCTTCCACCGTCACCCGAACCAGCGACCTCGGTAAGTACTGGGCTATCTCGCTTATTCTGGCAACCCACGGCGAAAACGGTATTGTAGAGGTAGTACACGAAATTTTCGATAACCCCCGCGACGTAGCAATCCTCGAAGCTATCACCGAGGAAACCCCCATTACCGTAAAGCCCGTATTCACCCGCCCTTCTGGAGCGCCCGCTGATGAGCTTACCCTTAACATTACCGTTTACACCCCCGCCGAAATCACCGGCACCGTAGACACTGTCGGTAATGGAAAGGGAACTAAGGGTATTTTCCTGACCAACATCTAATCTTTCTCTTTACCACCTTTGAGTTGCCACCCTTAGCTCAAAGGAGGTAAACTGAAATCTACCATTCAAATTATCCTTATATAGGTGCGCCCCGTACAGCCACATGAAATATGTGGCGATACGGGGCTTTCCGTACCCACAGGAACAGCACAACCAAACCACAATAAAGGAACAATCAACCAATGACGACACTACATGCACAGGCGGCTTCAAAGCCTCTAACCTACATCACCCCCTCCCCAGACACTGTAACCCCGCCAGAAGCGCTCTACGCCCTCTATGATAACTACTTTCAGTACTTCGCTCGTAAGGGATTTGTGGAGCCTGGTAACGCGGAACAGGTACGCCCCGTACTCAACCTACTACCCACGCCCCGCACACGCGGAAACGAATACCCTACCCAGCTCCCTGGCGGAAACACACCCAGTAGCCTCCTCACCGAAATCACGGGGTTGCCTCCTATCGCAACACTAGCGGCCCGTTACAAGTACGCTCAGGCTGTCTTCGCAAACAACCCCAACCTGAACAGTCACCCGGCTGTACTCACTGGCGACATGCTCACCCCCGAGGAAGTAATGGAAGAGCTAGAGCTTACAGAATACAGGCTAGAGGAATACAGCGACCTAACCGACGATGGGTATCTTCTAGCCATAAACACGGAAAACGGTGTACGGTACCCAAGTAAGCAGTTCAACCCCGGCGTAGGGTCGCTCATTCAGAACTTGCCGAGCATTGTGACAAACGGCAACAACTGGGAAACCCTATTCACACCGCACGTTGCACTGGGATACATTTCCCCCGTTGAGTACGCTAAGGTTACTCCCGAGCATCAAAGCGCGCTCCTATATGCTTACTACCAATGTGAACGCTACGCTAACGATGTAGCTCACATGGAAGCATACCTGTCAGGAAATATTAAGGATAGCCCCTATTGGGATAGTGACACCGGAAAGCTAGAGGACTGTTATATGGAAGATTATGGGCTTGCATAACGCGGCTTACTCATGTAAAGTGGATACCACTGGATACAAGTAGTACCCTTGTGGACACTTTTATCTCCTTAATAGTCGGTCACAAAGTAACCCCGTAACTGTTTTTCTTTCTCTCTTTCGACAGTTACGGGGTTACTTGTATCCTCATGTTTGTAAGAGGCGTTAAAAATACCCCCGACACTCAGTAAAGAATGTTAGGGGGTACAAGCGATATTGATGGGGAATCTAAAGATTAGGAGACGTGGTTATAGATGCAATATTCCGGGTTCTTTACGATACACACATGTTCGGGGTGCTTCGGTGTTTCCTTGCGCTTAGAGTTAAGAACAACGTGAGCAACAAGGAACACGAAAGCAACGGGGCAAGGACGTTAAGAATAACGGTGAACGCGCGGGAAACGAACATTACAGTACCTTTCAGTAGATAAAGAATCTAGTGGGGTTTCATAACCCCTTTTAACAATTCAATATTACCACATGTTTTAATGAATTGCAAATATTCTAACTAGGTACCCCTTAGAAAGCACGCACAGCAACTAAAGAAACTCCGCTAACTCCAGCATTCTGGTAAGATTACATCTGAAAATAATAAAACTACCCCCACCCGTAAGGAATGAACCATGCTTTACTTTCTCGCCAGCCTCGTTATTGGCGTACTCGGCGGTATCGCTCTCGATAAAATCATCGGCTACTTCCGGTAAGCACACACTATAGGGACATCTATTGCAAGATTTTATACTTCAAACCTTAGAGAACAGCACCAACATAGGCTGGTGGTTCATACTGATAGGTGGCGGAGGTATGGTTATTTACTTCCTGTACAATTACCTTCACGGTGAAGACCTGCTTACAGGTGACATAGCTAACCTTGAGCACACAGGAAAGCGCCTGGAGTTCTTTAAAGTTTGCTTTATCGCGCTTATTACACCTGCGCTAATTACCTCAATAATTACCCTAACCATCATTACTCTTGTAGGCAAACTTATCGGCTTCCCAGCTGTCACTTTTATAGACGGGCTAATAGGTGATGAGGAGGACGACCTAGAAGACGATGACCTATGGGATATTTAAATACCCACCCCTACCCCTATTTGTAACACATGCCCCTATTCACAACACCCTCATGTTAGGAGACGCTTTATGAACGCACCATCCGTTCTATCTGAAGCTCAGGTGTATATTTTTTGTACCGCTCTTGTTATCTCTACTATCGCTGGGTTTTTCCTCGCTTTTCACGGCGACAATGTGGAGCGGCGCATCAAGAAGCCTGTGCCTGGAATCTCTATCATTGCCGCCGCTATCCCTGTAGCGTCGATGAGCGTATCAAATAGGGCTACATAACCTGTTTTTGGTTATGGTTCCCTGTTTGATAGCCGCTTTAGGAGTCCCTGCAACACCGTATGTGTGGCAGTCCGCTAGTACGCTGGTATCCACGCGAGATGCTTGTACCCTAGCGGGGCTAAGAAGGGTTTTCACCCCCTTCCGCTTTCTCTTAGGGGTAGGGGCGCTCTTAGTCCTGTCTTGACCAGGATACTTGAGCGAGCGCCTAGCAACAGGCGTTTTCAGGGGAGCCTGTTCCGTCTGGAGATTCTTGCTCTTAGCGCGACTATTCCTTGCTGTCTTCACATTTTTAACAGCGCGTGCGGCAATGTTCGCGGCGGCATTCACATCCCTATCCATCTCGCCGTGTTCTTTACATGCCGAAACCTCATGTTTAGGGTGTGTTACTTTGGAGCCGCACTTATGGCAGAGCTGTGACGTATTAGCCGCGTTCACAGCGACAACCCAGCCGCCATTTTGCTCAACATAATGGGTCAGCCATTTGATGAGCTCACCCCTATTCCACCTGCCGTTCTGCATCGTGTTGCTAATCCAGCTCAGGTCTTCCACCGCAACAACAGCGTTATCAAAGAAGTACGACAAATAAGCAATTTCTTGCGCGGCGACGATAGCCAACTCCCTCTTTTTACGGGAAGCCGCTTCACGGTGGAGCTGTGCCTCATCTAGAGCCACCATTTTGCCCTGACGGTCGTACAGGATGGGCTTTGCCTTCTTGCGAAGGGCGCGGACTTGTCGCTCGGAAGCGCGGACACTATTCCAGAGCGAATGAACACGTTGAGATAACGTGGTGCTGTAAATTATCCGCCCAGTGGTGCTGTTGATAACAGCGACGGTGGCGTAATTATTGATACCAACATCCACGCCGAGAATATAATCACCCGAGAATTGAACTACAGGGTTATCGGTCGCGACAGAGAAAATAAAAACGGGCTGGTTATCCTCAATCTTGATGACCGGAAGGGTCACCTTACCCACGGGGAAACGGTTGTTATCAAAGGGGAAAATTAGCCGATACCATGCGCCCTGAATAACCATCTTGAGGATAATTTCCCCGTCGGCAAGAGGGTTATTCTCAATAACAGCATACAGGCTATCCACAGCCCCCAGATTGATGGTGTCGCCACCATATGAGGGTGGAGAAGCGTTTACGGTGCGCTTCCAGCCCTGAGAAACATGCTTGTCGCTTTCACTGTTAGCGGCTTTGATGCGCTCTTCCCAGGCGCGATACTCCGTGACCACACGATGCCTAAACAGTCGCTCTTTACGTGACTTTCCTGGGACTTTTTCCTCTACAAGTTCACCCGCCTTGTTCTTGCGTAGTTTACCCTTCACTACAAGCTCGACGGGAATATCCACGCCCGCGCGGCGACCAGCCTCAGCAGGCTGAACAGCACCAGCCTGAGCCAGACGGGTACCTAGCTCCAGGTCATTACGAGTCACATATGTAGCATACGCAGAGATACCCCGCACCTCAGCGGCAAGCTGAGCCATGATAGAGGGTGTATCTAGTAGTACGCCATTCAAATCCATGACGTGAGAAGGGCGCACCGTAAACGCCTTATAGGTCTGATTCTTAGCCATGCGCACCCTCCTAACTTTATTTAGCCTCTAGCTTTTTAGCTACGTCATCAATAAACTTGCGCTGTTGCTCCCAGCCCCTCAAACGGTAAAACTTACCACTAAAGGACGCGAGAAGTGCCATGAAATCCTCCATAAGAACCGCGTGAGGTTCACGGGTTTCCTCGCTATCAAGGACTACCACCTCAGCGCCGTAAGCTGTAAGAAGTTCCTCCAGGTACGTAAAACCGAACCTAGTCAGCCTATCCTTGTTAGTCACAAAGAGCTTAACCTTACCCTCTTCAGACTTCACGGCTTTAAGGAGCGATTTAAGCCCCCTGCGTTTCTCGTTAAGACCCGATGACTTATCCTGGAAAACCTTATCCGGCTCACCATAAGACGCTTTCAGCTTCTCCAGCTGGGTTGAGATGAGAATATCATTACCACTAGATGACCTTACATAAAAGAAAGTCTTACCCGCATCAGGGGAGAGCCCCAGCATCTCTCGCTTAAAATCCTCAAGCTCAGCCGGATAGAAAATCTTCTCCCCAGTAATTGACACGTGATAGTTCAGCTTTCCGTTCTGGCACCACAGCCTGACGGTAGAGGGAGAGATGCCTAGAAGCTTAGCGGCTTGTCCCACACGTAGATAATCCTTCAAGACAACCTCCTGTGTAAGTAATATATTAGAAACTACCTATAGTGTAGCATGAAAACAATATTGGCAAAATTGGCGACAGTGGTCAAGCCTCCTCCTGGCTATTAGGCTAACCGGGCGCGGTAAGCTGAACGCAAGGGGTGAGGCTCCTTTTGTGACCCCAGTGGCAACAAGCAAGCTTGAATAATCACTAAAACATGTGGTAGTATATAGGTATTACGGGGTGTTTACCCCACACACATGCATTTACGAAAGGTAACAGCCATGATTCAGCTCGCCAAAGAGAAGACCCACGAGGTAAACTTCCACACCCCCACCTACATCGGTTCCCTTCGCAAGGTGGGTAAGTATGCTAAAGCGCTTAACGCTAAAGCGACCGAACAGCTCGAAACCTGCAACGAAGCAGACACCACCCTGGTTGCCACCCTGAAGGAAGTAGCAACCGAAGCGAACGTACTCCGCCTCGAAGCGAACACCTATGTAGCTTCGCACGACCGTGACCGCTACATCTATCACATTCATGGGGCTGATGCGGTTAAGAACGCTCATGAGCAGTGTGTAGACGCTCTCGCGGGCACCTACAGCGAAATCCTGCGCAAGCACCAGGACATTTGTAAGCGGTACGGAATTTAGTCAAAACAATGCGGGGCAATAAAGCGCCCCGACTCTACTAAAAGGAAAGAATGCCTATGACACCCGAACTTGGCTGGGCGCTCAGCTCATGCGGCTTTACCCTCATTGCATTGTTCTATTGTTGGCATTGGAGCTGGGGCAACTACGACTACATGACCGATGAAGAATATGTGGCGCATTGTAGAAGTCAAGCCGTGATAGCTATCATCTACCTGGCAATCTACGGTCTGACTATGACGCTTATCCCGCTGGGGGCAACATGGTGGGTTGTAGCCTTCGGTGCGGGGGCTCTGATTCTTTCAACCGCCCTCGCTATTGCTGTTCGTAAAAACCCAGAACGGTTAGGACTAACGAAATACATGCCTGAATGGGTTCTGGGCTACCTAGTTGTTGCTACAGCAATCACTCTCGTGGCTGGTATCATCAACCAAACAAGCATGGTGAACAAGGCAAACGACGCGCAGTTCGACCAGATTGTCTCCTACCGTCTCGATGCAGACGATAAGAAAATGACAGGCGAAGCATTCAACTTCCCCGTAACCAACCTCAAAATCAACCAGGAGTCGGGTACCTACAGCTGGACAGAGCGCCAGTCTGATAACTCTCTAGAGGATAAGACAATCACCAGTAACGGTAACGCAAAGGTTGAAGTCACCGTACTGAAAGACCTCGACAGCAAAGCGGAACCTCGCGTAGAACACCAGGTAACCTATAAGCTCAACAACAGTGCTATCCGTAGCAACGACGACCGGGTATGCGTTCAGGAAATCCAGCCGGGCGACGCAACCGTGTTCCCCACCTGCAACTCAATACCCCGAAACACCCGAGAATCTGCCCGGTTCGTGAAACACCACTACATCATCCACATCCCATACGACAGTAAACCCGAAACATACAAATAACGAATAACGCAAAATATGACCAGCAAACCAACACAAAAATACGGTAAGCTGGTTATATTTATACCCCGCAACCTAACCCAAAAAGGATGATAAGCACATGACAGTGCTAGATACCGTGCAACATGCTATCGCCATTGGCTTTATTGCCTTCGCCGCTCTTTTTCTTATCATCACCCCTGCCTACATATCCAGAAAATCAAAAGCAGACAAGGATTATGACGCGGAAGATGCTTGGGGCAAAGGAGCTGTTGGGATATTCGCCTTCCTGCTCCTTTGCACAGTATGCACCTTCTTTAGCGCATTTATTTTCAATAACCCGATTTTTGTCTTCGCGGCTGGTGCGCTATTCCTCGTACTCCTCATCGCTTTCTTCTGTGCGGCAGATAGTGCGTGCGACGAAGAAGAGGCATATCTCTACTCAATTTTTAGCGCGATGATTTACTTTGCCGTCCCGCTCCTGCTCGTACTCCTGGCTGGTTTACAGGAACAGCAAAAAGCCGAGCGAGAAGCTGAAAACACCCAATACAACCAAACCGTAACCTTCTACCTCGACGCGAACGAGAACAAAGTCGACACCGGAAACTACAGCTACCCCGTAAACAGCCTCCGTACCAACAACACAGGGGACACCTACACGTGGGTGGAACGTAAAGAAGACGGTAACCTCACAACCCGCACTGTGCAGAAAGTACCCGACGAGCGGTACGAAATCATACTCAAAGATGACCTGCCCGCGACTGACACGGAGCCGCGTGTAGAACGCACCGTAGAATACAAGGTCAAGAGCGAAGACACCAAAGCCGGTAAGGAGCCGTGTGCGTTGAGCTACGACAATAAGGAAATCGCGAACCACCTACCCTCCTGCGACAAGAATAAAACGCACGCCCAATTCACGAAAGCACGCACCATCATCCACATCCCCGCAGGAAGCATTGATAAGATGGTTCCCGTAACCAACGAATAACCCCTATTCAGGTTCAACACACCTAACCGACCTAACGTTCAAAGATAGGAAACCCATGTCACAACACGAAGCATGGCTTACCGCCGTAATCGTCACCGGCATTATCTTTATCATCATTTTCTGGGGTATCGTACCGAGAAGGATTAACAGTAAACAGCTAGGGCGCGAGGCTAAGCTTAAAGCCTGGAAAAACGCAATCAGCTGGGTCGCCTATTTTATGCTCGCCTGCGCTTTAGCGACGCTTATCTACTCAATTATCTCTAACAATTGGTTACCCACCACAATGTCCCTCGGCGCTTTTGCGGCTACATTCCTATTAACCGTTCTTCTTATTCCGTCAGACGGTGTGGGTGGAGATTCGTCAGAAACTTATGCGGGAGTTGCAGGGTTTGTGGCTTTTTACTTCCTGATACTCACCCTCGCTAGTTCTGCTCCCATTCTAGCCGTTCAGAAGGAGGCAGAACAGAACGCGGAAGAAGCGAAATACGACAAAACTGTCACCTACTATATGGACGGTAGCGACCACCTACTAGAAGGTGACACGCACACCTACCCGGTAAGTAGCCTCCGAAGCAACAGGGCAGGAACCAGCTACAGCTGGGGGGAACGCACCAACGACGGCACCATTACCACCCGAACCGTTGATAAGCCTCGCGACGCGAAATACGAGCTCACCATCAAAGACGACCTGCCCGCAACCGACACGGAGCCGCGCGTAGAACGCACCCTAGAGTACAAGGTGAAGAGCGAAGACACTAACTCCGGTAAGGAAGTATGCGTCGAGAAGCGCTTTGAAGGTCTATTCAGCCCGCTACCCGAATGCGACAAGGATAAAACCGAAGGTAAACTCATCAAGTCACGCACCATCATCCACATCCCCGCAGGAAGCATTGATAAAATTGTTACCGTAACCAGTGAATAACTCCCCCCTAATAAAGGAGCACTTATGGATTTTGCAATTATCTGGATTAGCTTCGCTATCCTCTCTACCATCACAACGCTCATCGTGTATGCGCTAGTCATCCCCTCACATATCCGTAAACTACCAGAACCAGAGCAGGAAGCAACATACAACCGTTCCCGTAAACGCTTCTACTATGTTCAGCTGGTGTGGCTTGCCGCTGTACTAGCTACGGGCATCATTCTTAGTAACATTGGGTTGATTCTCTTCTCCATCTTTGGGTTCTGTTGGACATACCTCGCCTTCGCTATCTATTTCGTCATCAAGAGCGACGAAATCGTTAAGATGGACGCACGCCAGCGGTACAAAGAAAACGTGAAAGGTGTTGTACAGCTCTTCGCGTTTGCAATATTTACAGGTGTGGTAGCGCTCTGTATCAACGCCGATAACGCGGCACGAGAAGCCGAAAACGCACAATACGACCAGGTCGTCACCTATCACCTCAATACTGACGGCAATAAGCTAGAGGGTGAGCCTCACACGCTCCCTATCAGCAACTTGCGAACCAGTAATAACGGCTACACTTACAGCTGGCTAGAACGCAAGACAGACGGCTCACTAGTGCCCGTTAGTGTGAATAGGGAGAATAACGACCTGTTCGAAGTCACACTCAAGGATGACCTACCCGCAACCGATACGGAAGCACGTGTAGAGCGTATCGTTGATTACAAGGTGAAGGGTGCTGATGTAGCCGCCGGTAAGGAAATCTGTGGCGTAAAGGATGCATACGGATATGACAGGTTCTTCCACGCTCTACCCGCTTGCGAAGACGGTAAGACAGCGGCGAAGTTCATTAAGTCATACACCATTATTCACATCCCCGCTGGTAGCGCCGAGAAAATGGTGTCCGTAACCAACGGATAATAGTCGCAACAGTGCAATACTGAATGAAACCCCCTAAGTCAGGAAATACTAGCCCGGCATAGGGGTTTTCATTTTGCGTTAAATCGTGCAAGTATATAAGGTGGCGGCAACATAGAAAACAGCCCAGGTAGACAGGTAAAATAGGTGTAAACCTTACACATCCCCTAGCTAGAAAGCAGGTACATAACCATATGGATTTTTCGTGGAACAACATACCCGGCGTAGCACAAGTATTCCTCATCTTGTACGCAGTAGGCATCATTATTCTTGCATACGGGCTTATACGCGAAACGATAGAGTGCGGCGATAGGGGAGAACGGGTAGAACCGAAAGATATTGTGACCTACACCCTTATAATGGGCGCTTCCGCAAGTGGGGTTACTCTTGGATTGACTGCTCTAGCGGTGGTTGTTGGTTTCCTCATCAAAGGAGAGACGACCACGGCTTTCCTAGAGGTAGGAATTTCAATCCTTATCATGCTCCTCGTCACAATACTTGGTGCCGTCGTGCTTCCTGTACTATTTCTAGTCGGAGCGCTAGTACTAACAGCTCTCTTTATAGCCGCCGTATTCCTTGGTACTTACCTCATTGTGAAGCCGCTACAGGCGTGGGGTAACTTCCTCAACCATATCACCGGATACACCCCAGAAAACAAAGAAGAAACAACCACCACTACCCCGAAGGAATAACGTTATGACTGACTTTAGTTTCAAGAACCATGTCCGCCTCACCGTAGACCAGCTCTGTGGGTTAAACTCCGTCGCTTACAGTACTCAATGGGGACTCTGGGCTACAGATGAACAATTCTGTCATCTATTAGGAATCCCGAGCGATGAGTTTATTGAGCGCCGCAAGTTCGCCCGCCCAAACAATCTGTGGGACGCGGCGCGAGTAGCCAAAGAGCTAAACATCCCCGTAGAACAGGTGAACATTCTACATGCCCAGGGACGCATCATCGGCTGGGCAGAAGATGAAGAGCGTGGAACCGTCTACCCAGCGCACCAGTTTGCAGGCGGGAAACTATTTGACCGTATCCAGCAAGTAGTTGAACCGCTACGCATCGCCGGGCAGAGTGATAAGGAAATTGACTGGCACTTATTCACGCCTAAGTATGAGTTAGGTGGGTTCGCGTATGCTCACCTTATGGATGAAAGCTCAGACCATGCCCATTGGGTTCTGGGGCGTTTCCGTGATGCCGTTGAAGGCGCGCGTGCATCAAGGTATATCCGTGATAACTGCCCTGGAATCACAGCCGATACTGTCACACCTGTGAGTATGGTTAAGGAATGGCGCTCCTTGAAGTCAGCTGAGGCTGTTGAGCGCGAAGCCGAAGTGGAATATCAGCTCCGCGTAGACCGCGCCATTAACCTAGAGAAGCTAATCGGCGTGTCGTTCAAAACACTTCTCCTCCGCAAACACATGTCGTCTCCATTCCCCGCTAACCTTGACTGGATTAAAAGTTCGGAGCTATGTGAAAGCTTCGGGGTGACAGAAGAAGAGCTAGATAAGTTACTAACTCCTGCCCCGACTAGTGAGAAGTGGAAGCGTGAGTACAAAGGCGAGTCAGTTTACAATTATGCATGCTTCGTAAGGGATAGCGCTGGTCGTGTCACCATCCACCCCGTTGCACACCGTATAGAGGTGCTCCTGGATGAACTTGCGAAGGCTGGGTATTACACATACGGTGCTGACCCTATCTGGGTAAATCATCTTTACCTTGGCAACGTATCCATGATTGATTATGCTCTCATCTCACCTGAGCATGAGGAAGCAATAATCAGCCTGCTAGAGCGAACCATTGAAAGGACTAAAGAGGCTAACGAGCGTAAGCGTGGCAAGAAGAAAAGTGACGCGGAAGAGCTGTAACCCGTAACGGGTAGGCACCTAGTGTAGGTTACCTGTGTAGAATATGTTTTGTTTTTGGGGACTCATGTTTTCTTTGAGTCCCCAAAAACATACCCAAAATCCGTAAGGTATTAAAAACATGTGGTAGAATGACTGTATAAACATTATTTTTGGTTCCAACATTCTAGAAAGGAATAACATGCCCTTCGAGTTCCCCACCTCTAAGTTCCCCGGACACAAGCGCCCCTCCGTGGATACGCTACGGATGATTGAGAAAATCACCCCCAACCCTGGTATTCCCTATTCTCTCTACTGGGACTGCGGGGATAACCTGACTGTTAAGAGCGAAATTATGGGTCTGCCTAAGAAGGAGCTAAAGGAGCGCCTGGCTCTCATCGAAAAACGCCGGAAGCAACAGCAAAAGAACCCCGAGCGTCTAGTAATTACCCATCAGGAAGTTGCAGAGCTTTTGGGTGTCTCTGACGCGAGGGTTAAAGAGCTTTATATCTTTGGCGAGATTCTGGGGTACAGCTCTAATGGTGAATTTGTGTACCCGGCTGACCAGTTCCCGGACGGTTGCCACTTCGGGAACCTTAATACCTTTATTGGTCGCCTCCTCCATGCTGGAATGAACGGGGGGACTATCAGTGACTGGCTTTTCAGGCACCGAGAAGAACTGTGCGGCTTCTCTTACGCTGTTCTAGCGCAGGAATCTTCAGACCATTACCGTTGGGTATCTAACAAGGTGTTCGCTCTTGCGGAGGAAGAGGAAACTAATCGTTACCTACTAGAGAAGCCATCTAACGCGAGTGCTCGTAATGTTACGCCTACCAGTGTTATTGACAGCTGGGATACCCTAGATATTGTGACAGCTCTAAACGCACCCAGGGAACATGATAAGGACTGGAAGTGGCTCGCTAAGAGGACTCAGTGTTCTAAGAATATTCTCATGGCTCGCCAGAAGATGCACTTCTGGTACCCGAAGGATGGTACGTTCATGGCTATCTCTAAGAAGGCTCTTATGGAGAAGTACGGGCTTTCTGAAGCGGGCGTTGAAGCCGTAACAGTACAGGAGGATACGTCTGATTCTTCGCGAGTATTCATTAAAACGTTCTTTAGGAAACCTGTAGATATGGAAGACCACTGGGATGAGGACGCGCGCGAGGTAGGTAAGGCTCTAAAGCGCGTCAATGAGGTGTGCGCCACCCACAACCCGGAAAGTGAGAAGGAGTACATGGGCATCTATGAGCGTTTTCAGGCACTGGGCAATGTAACTGTCCTTGAATACGCGAAGGTGTCGCCGGAGCACCGTGCGGCTCTAGTTCGCCTTTTAGAACGTGGCGCTGAGTGGCTTGAGGGCAAGATGCGTTCGGAAGCTGAGTATGAGCGCCTAAAAGCCGTTCAGAATGAGTATGAAGCTCATATGGGAGAAGCGGCTGAAAAATGGCTTACGGAGAATAAGGATAAGGTTTCTGACGTTGCCCAGATTCTAGGTGGCATTTCGCCATGTCGTACAGGATTTTTGCAGATGATGCACCGTCGAATGTTCTAAACCTGTAGTTTGATAGCTTATTTTTTGGCGGGTGGGTACCTATTTTGCGTTGCTCACCCGCCTGCCTGTGCCCATATTTGTAAACTATAAAAAACATGTGGTAATATAGTTCTATCATGAGGGGCTACCGAAAGCCCCTGCTAACGAAAGGTTGCAATCATGAGCACTGCAATGAACTTCGCAAACGGTTACGAAAACGTCAAGGTATCGGCATATAGTAGCCGCTGGCGCGCCGAAGAGGTTGTTGATTTTATCAACAAGGAAGCCACCTCATGCAAGATGGAATTTTTGGAAAGCAATATTGACTACATGGAAGAAGGCGACGAGTTCTATGATGATGAGGTAGACTTCATCTTTTTCAGCACCGATAAGCGTAAGTGGATGCGCGTAACCATCGACAAGGAAGACGAAAACTACGACTTCTGGACTGGAATGGGAAAGAATGAAGTAGAGATTGAAGGTTTTACAATCAGTGAGACTGGCGGAACCTACGACAAGGTTTTGCGGGTCGAAAAGATTAAGGTCGGCAACTAACCAACTCTTAAGTAAGCCCCTGAATCATGTTTTAGGGGCTTAAAACTTTACTACCCCTAATAATACTTACACCCCACACGCAAGGAGCGTAAACATGTCTACCATCGACTTCTCGCAAATTAACACCGGCGATTACCTCGTCATGAACGATGTGCGCGAGCGTGGCGCATATGAAACCGTCCGTGTACTAGCCGCTCACGGTGGTAACAGTGTTGTGATTGACCGTCTACACTATACGGCGATGAGTAACTACCCCACCCGTGCTGTACTTATGAATGACACGGAAAATGGGGGTTATGTTGTAGCTGAAACCGTCACCCGTGATACTCGCGCTAACGGTGCAGGGTTTGTATGGAATGAACGCATGAACGTGGTAGCGCATTTCCCTGGTGATGAGGAGCGTAACGCCAAGAAGCACACCTGGGCGCTCAATCAGTTCAAGGATATTAGTGATGAGCAGTTCTTTGTTGCCCCGGAGAAGATTACCCGCGTACAGCGCCTCACCTTCTTGAAGCGTTTGCGTGACTCCCGACAAGAAGAACTAGACGCTCTAGAACGCGAATACAACATCCTTACCGAAATTGCGGATAGTTACATTCGAGCTGAACAGTCTAAGCAAGCCGCCTTCGCTACCGATACCGTACTGGGGGAGTTTGTGATGCTCAAGCCCCCCGCCCTGTACCAGGAAGAAATCGACCACCTCAACGTTGGTTTCTTCACGGGTGAGGGTGTAGAGTTTACACTCACCTGCGATAAGGGTACCCGCCGTACCGGAATCATTGCAGGTGAAGAGAACGGCAACCTCACCCTCACAGACGCGGACGGCAATAAGACTGGTTCCTTTACCTCCGTAGTACGTGAGTATGCATGTGAAATCTGCGAAGGCTACGAATCAGAGAATATCTTCCACGACGCAGATGAATGTGACGGAATTAGCCACAGGATTGAAATCGAATACGTAAACGGCAATGGAGACGTTGAAGGTACCGTAGAAGCGTTTAGTGTCATCCCCGCCGGAGCTGTAGATAAGGTTCAGGAATGGGTAGAGTTCGTAGAGTGGCAGGAGAACGTATTTAAGACGTTCCGCGTAGGCTTCCCTATTGGTGAGCAGGCGTTTAAGTTCAAGCTCCAAGACAGTGCAGATGAGGTAATCTACCGCTGGCTAAACAAACCCTGGGAACAGCCCCGAACCGTAACCACCCTCTGTGAAACCGCAAAGAAGGCGCTCCAGTGTGAATTTGAGAGTGAACGCGACACTATTATGAACCGAGACGACGTAATCTCTAAAGCAAGCATCATCCTCGGTGAATATGAAAGGCGCTTGTGGGAAGAAGCTAACCCGCTCGAAGATTACATGTAAAAAGCGTTTCCTATAGCGGTTGGAGCCGTATTTCTATAAGGCGGGCATCCTTATGTGTTAGTTATTCTAACGCCTGGGGTGCCTGCCTTACTTTGCCGCTTTATAGGTAACACTCTAAACCGTAAAACTGTAAATCATTAAAAACATGTGGTACAATAGTTGTGTAACCAGTTTTTTACACGCATAAACCTCACGGAGGCACCCACATGACCACCCTCGAAGCGCGCATGGAAGAAGCAGTACTCGAAGCCGCACAGAGCAAATACGGTGACGAATACGTCGAACTGCACACCTACGTTTACACCGACGAGTTTGATAAGCCGGTCATTAGCGGTAAAGCAACCGTAAACACACCCTCCCGTTTCACCGACCATTTTGCAGGTATGCGCGTCGTCATGACGAATAGGGATTTTATTATCCATGAGTTCCGCTTCACCTACGACGTTGCGACCGGCGGTGTAGAGATTGAAGATGGGTTTGAGTAACCCCGCCTATAAGCAAATATGCACATATAAAGAAGCCCTCTAGAGAAACTTTATCTCTAGAGGGCTTCTTTAGCACCTCCTGTGACGCATCACGTAACCCCCCCCCAGCTCCCTAAGTCAATAAAGGATGTAGAGCTTATTACTCGTCGTTATCCAGTAGCGTTTTTGGTTGAGATAATGGGAGTTTGAGCTGTTGCGCGCGTTGCATAGCGGCATTAGACGATACGTTGAAAGCCTCAGCCGCTTTCCCCCAGTTACACTCGTTTGCGTACCAGACGCTCTCAAATAAATCAGCGGGGAGTAGTAGGTTCCAGCCGAAAATCTTTGCCGCCGTATAACCCGCCGTATTATTTGCTACTGTTTCTCTGTAGGCTCGACACGCCGTACCCGGCTCGGCGCTTTGGAAATTAAGGAGCCAGTCACCAATAACGAAAGCTAAATGAAACGACGACTCATATGGTACAAGCAGGTGGTCGGCAACACGCAGACGAACAAGGAAATACCCTTCCTCTCGTGCTTCCAGCTCTGTGAAATCTTCGTACCTTGACGTGTTCTTCACTAACTCAATTTCCCCGCCGATTTTACTACACAGCTTCACCAAATCCAGGTGTAGCGGGTTATTAGGGTCACCGTACTTCTCTAAGTATGCCTCACGGAGCCGTACAGCTGAATCCTTAGCATGCTCAAACAGTTCAACCGAGCTCAACATAACTCCTCCTTGAAATAGAATATTGGTAGAGCTTTCATTCATCATATAAGCGCATAGGCGGAGCCACACCATTGCCCTCCTAATATTTCCCCAACGTCCTTTAACTGAGTAGCTATCCGAGCACTGATTTTAAGATAGCTTCCACGTGCTCATCTCGGCGTTTCGGTTCTTCTTGCTCCTGTAAAGAGCTTGGGGGTGTGCGGGGTAGGTTCAGCTGGTCGGCACGCTTGCACACTGCTTCAGTATCAACACTGAAAGCGCTCGCCACCTTCATGTAATCGCACCTATTCAACCACCAGACACTCTCAAACAAATCCGCCGGTAGAAGTAGTTGCCACCCAAAATGAACAGCAAGCTCATAAGAAGCGGCATACTCACCCTGGGGGTTACGGTAAACACTGCTGTATGTTCTGCAAGCTCCCGGCTCGGCGTTAGTGAAATTGAGAAGCCAATCCCCGATAGCCATCGCCAAACGGGGCGAGGATTTGTACGGCACACCCATATGACCTAACGAATTGAGGCGGATACTGCAAAGCCCGCCCTCCTCAATTTCTAGCATATTGTAATCATCTTTAGCGGAGTAGCTAGTAATCTCGTAAACCGTACCACCCAACGCTTCGCAGAGTTCTAACAAATCTAGGCGCAAAGGTTCGCTTGCGTTGCTGACTGTGGTGAAGTAGACCTCACGGAGCGAATCAGCGACCGTCTCGGCAAACTTCAGCTCTTCAGTGTTACTCAAAACTGCACCATCCTTAGAAATCACTTACGCCTATCATTGCACGTCATTACAACGCATATTATCGGCTTGAAACAGCGCCCTGTGGGTACCTAGAAGCCCCGCAGTGCCCTCTATGGGAGGGGTGTGGGGTTCCTTACGGTTTCAAGGTTACTCGCCCTTGAGAAGCGCACGTAACGTAGTAAGCCTACTCAAGTCATAAACCTTCGGTTCTACGAACGGCTTACCCAGGTTTGTGTCACGTGCCGGGCGGACGTACCGCACCCAAGAACGAAGACCCCACTCGGCGTACTTAGTGGTTGCGAAAGATGCGCGGATAAGCCCCTTGTTCGGGTCGGGGGCGGAGAAGTAGTGGCAGGTTTCATAGGTTACCTTGTCGTGTAGACGCGCGAACTTCAAACCGTAATATAGGCGGTCACCGTAAAGCCCGTATTGCCAATCGATGCCAATAGTACGAAGCAGATAGGTAACCGACTTGGCTGGGTTAGAGTCGTTCTTATCGCGTTCCTTGCGAATAATACGCCGGTCGGTGTAGAACGGGTTACATTCCTTGAGGATGCTACGAAGGGTGGGGGAGTTCCAGAGCGCCAGTAGCTCGTATACGTCATGTACCACCCCCGTCTGGGTTTCAATACGCCCGTAATCACGGTACGTACCAATAATGGAACCGCCACCTAGAGCTTCGGGAATGAGGAGGCGAACCTTATCGCCTGGCATGATGTTCAAGTCTGAGGACTTAGCGGGGTTAGGGGTAGCATACATCCAAGAGAAGGAACCCATAATAAGTTTTTACCTTTCAAGTAGTTCACAGGGGTTTTACCCCAAAATGTTACATGCATAATACCACATATAGTTATCTATTTGCAAGCCGTGAAGTAATCTTGTATCACCAGGTGCGCCGCATGGTAAAACGTTAAAACATGTGGTAGACTATAGGTAGATTCTTAAAACACCTACCGAAAGGTTTAACACCATGCGTATCGAACCCAACAACCACGTCGTAAAGCTTCTCGAAAACCCCAACGACATTAAGTGGCACCTGGAAAAGAACATCCCCGGCTCCCAGGTAAACGTCGGCAACCAAACCAAGCACAGTGCGACCTTCTCCATTGCTTGTGGTGGTGAACGATACCGCGTAACTCTCGAAGCTATGCCGCATGGTCACAGCGTTACCACTGAGCGAGTACACATCAATGCGCACCCCGACTATGAATACGAGCCCGACGTTGAACACATTAGCGACACCCTGAACCGCATCAGCTCTCTTCTCAAAGAGTTCATCAAGACCCACTAACTAAAACAACAACACCCACGCCCTAGCGAGCGCTAACCCCAAACCCGCCCGCCAGGGTGTAACGATAGAAAGGAAACCTGAACAGGAATGAGCCTAACCCACTATATGCTCCCCGCCCACGCTACCACATTCCTAGCAACAATCCCCTACGTTGTTGGAATCATTATCGCTTCTTATGTTGCTAAGCGTGCTTTCCGTAAAAGTACTACAAGCAACGAAAAGGACAGTATCTGGCGTAAACTCAAAACGGTGCTCGTTACACTAACCGCCCTATACATTGTCACTGTTGTGGGCTTCACTATCCCTAACTTTACGGGCTCCAGTGTAATGCTTATGGCTGTCGCTATCTGTACCGGCTTAGCCGCCGGTTCATCAATCTCGGCTGGTTTGGAGATGCGTGACAGTGAAAAGTTTAGGAAGAACAGTAACACCTATATGATGAACGTCTTCATGGTCACCGCTGTTCTCATGCTCATCGTAACCTTCATTATTGCCGTATGCTCCTCTCGTGAATCCACGGGACAAACCAACACCCCTGTATCTGAGAAGGTAAACGGGCAGACCGTTGAATACCGCCGCGCGCTAGAACCCGCATCCGATGGTAAATACCTCACTATTAACGCCATTAAGCAAAATAATGGCATCCCGCGAACGCCCCGCATTGAAACCATCACCTACTACACGTGGCTAGAGCGCGACACGGATAACAGTATTAAAACCGTGACCGTAAACGTGGGTGAAAAGGGCGGCGTAACCATCGTAGACGACCTACCCGCTGACGAAACCCCCTACGTGAACTACACGCCCATGTACTACCCTAGCTCTGTAGACGCGGACGGGTCGAACCTCTGCGTAGCAGGGCGCGACAAGGACTGCGACCTCAACGCCACCTACGCTTACGATAAGGCAACCGTACATATTCCCACCGGCTCCACCTCTAACCTGGTGGTAACCAATCGGGAAGCCGAAAAGTAACCACACGTATGCAACGCAAAAGGACGCTTTAAAGGAACCTATCTATTGGTCTTTTAAAGCGTTCTTTTGCCGTCTACCAGCTGGTAATATAAAAATAATCAACAACCCCCTAAAGGAGGAACCCATGCCGGAAACGTACCTGTTCGACTGTCACGAATATGAAAACTTTAAGCCCCCTACATTACAAGCCCTCACCGCGTACCAGAGTATCCGTACTAAAGAAGAAAACAGCGACACACTCAAAGTCACAGATAACCTCACGCTAGAGATGCTCGGGCTGGATAAGGAATGGTTAAAAGACCGGCGGCAAGACGGTCTACAGGCGCTTATTAGCGGTAGGCGTGGGTATCCCACCGAATACTATCCTGCGGGAACCGTTGAGGAAGAGTATGGCATCACTGTCGAGGAAGCCGACACAATCTACCGTGGGCTAATCATCAAATATCCGCCCGAAAAAATTAGGCACAACACCTACACGAAACCCACCTACCCGGCGGCACAGTTCAAGCCGAGGAAAACAGGGGTGGACGCGCTACGCCCAGAAACGTTCAGTGTCCTCAACCTACTAAACTCCCTAAATTTTACACCCCTCGAACAACACGTCTTCCTGTACAATCCAAACAAAATGTACGGGTATATGGCACGCGCTGAAATTCTCACCTACTGCACCCCCGACGTACACCAGCTCATCTACCGCGACGCATACAATCAAGCAACCCAAAAAACCGAACAGCAGGTGACCCAATACTACGAGTCGTTTAACACACCGGAACACTATCCAGACCCAGCCCGCGTTATTCAGGTGAGCAACACAAACACAGAACTGAACGTTGATGGAACCCCCGCTAACCCTGACAAGTCGCCGGGCTACTCGCTTATTGCTCAAGAACTGGGTATCCCTGAAACTCTCTTCAACGTAAGAGAAGCACTCTTACCTCAAGATGAACGTTACAACGGCGCAATCGGAACCGAGGACAGGGTAAAGATGCTCCTTAAATTAAACGGAAACAAAGAAACAGCGTCCCGACTAGGGGGGATGATTGATGCCGAGGAAATCCTTGTTACAGGCGCGGTGAGCTTCGGCTCCGAACAGCGAATCCTCCCACTCTTCCAGTTCAATACATCACCTGATACGCTCAGCTTTACAGGCGTAAACCCCGTAGCGAGCCGCCTCATCAAACAGCTCCTTAACGCTGGAATGAAACCCAGTCACGTGAAGCGGTATCTTACAACCCGTAACCCCTGGTTCGCAATGACTGAACCTCTCACCTATGCGGAGCTAGGGGTTGAGTATGAGCGAGCCGCCCTCCATATCGGACTGAAGCAAATCTAATAACCGATAACCGAACACATAGTTACCCCTCCTTGCTTACAGTGTTTACCGTTTGCAAGGAGGGGTAGTTCTTCTATAGGGGTGCAGGAGGTGGATTTATTTATAGACGTGCGTATCAAGCCGTAAACCATCTATCACACCTGACTTGCGGATAGCGTCTGCTTCTTTAGGTGTGACACGCAGGTGAGCGCCGGGTGCTTTCTCAACCCGCCTAAATCGCCGCTCCTTATATTCTTGTTCGCGGCGCTGACGCGCTTCAGCACGTATCTGTCGGGCAGGTTTTCGCTTCGCGTGTTCATTGGTGGGCGGCGTATCTTCTGCGTCATCTGATACTTTGTTCTTCCTGTTTCCCCACCATTCACAGACCAGAACTGTTGCAGAGATAGCAATCGTTATAGTGAGGGGTACTAGAAAAATCCAGACCTGTAATTCCATGACGTTTAACTTTCTTTTTTTGGGGGGGGGGAGTTATGGGCGCTTACTCGTACTCCTCACATGGTAGCACCACAAGTAAAAGCGCGGAGTACCTGACGCTCTGAAAGAATCAAAGCATCGAGGAACCCCGCACTTATCTATACCGTGTGTTATCGGCTTGCGTTACGAACCTTCAGGTGACGCTGGTGCTCTACCCAGCGGAGAGCGAGCTTAGCGGCAACCTCACCCGTGCTTTCCTTGAGGGAAACAGCGGTCTTCATTGCCTCGCTATCCTCATTGAAAGATTCAAGGTTGATACCGCCCACGTTGAGCATTGCCAGTTCAAGGCGGGTCGCGTCTTCCACATCAGATGCTTCACACTTAATGTCGTGTACCTTCTTGAGCCGGGTGAACGCCTTCAAATCAAGAGTGGTACCTGCTGACTCTAGACCTTCTACAGCGTCTACGGTGCTGTACAGGGCGCGCACGTGCCCGTTAATGAACATGTCTGCTTCGGTGCGGATGTAGGCGATGGTGTTCAGGTTGCCCTTAACGGTTTCGAGGATGAGCTGGAAGTCGTTGTTTTCGGTGGTAGACATGGTGTGTAACCTTTCGTTAGTTTTTCAAGCCCCGGAGGTGGGGTGCTTTTGGGTCGGCTTATCGCCGTCCTGATACTTCCATTTTTCCACCGTGCCTGACATGTCGCAAACGGTTTCGTCATTTCGGCAATATGCGCCATAGAAAGCATAGGAACCCACCCCGCTTGCAAATCGTTAAAAACATGTGGTAGACTATAGGTATAACGAAATGATAGGTGAAAACCTCTCGCACCCAAACAAACGATTCGCTGGAAGGAATCGCAACTATGTCGGACGCTATTAAGGTTAATCTGATTGGCACCAAAGAAGAGAAAGATGCCTTCATGGAAGCTATTGACGACTCTATGGAGTCTTATTTCTGTGGAGGTGCCGCGAAAACCAGGGCAATTCTTCGTTTCACCAAGGTGGACGGCGTAGCAACCATTATCTTCGACAAAATCATTCTCGAGTGTGCTGAGACGACTGTCCTTTTTGATAATGTGGAAGTACCGCTCAAGAAAGTATTTAGCGCCCAGATTGACACTGAATTTTCAGACGGCGACTCTTTCAAGCTATGGAACAGTGCCTACATTCCGGGGGCTGCATACTTAGAGCTAGAGAAGTACTAATAGGTAACATGAAGCTGACTTCTAAATTTATAGAGGTCAGCTTTGCGCTTTGTGGCACCTTTAGGTTTCGTGAGGGCGGCGGATGCTTGTTCAGTAAATCTATAAAGAGAGTATTGCCCCCAACTTGCAAACCGTTAAAAACATGTGGTAGACTATAGGTGTAAGGCAAGCGGGGAAACCCGAAAAGCTTAGAAACTTTGAAACCTACCGAAAGGCGTAACAATCATGGCGAACGTCAAGCGCACCACCTGGAACGAAGCTCTCACCATCGCAAAGAACCTCCAGGAAGAATACCAGCTCCCCATCTTCGCGATGACCCGCCGTTACAGCCCCAAGGTGGATTACTACACCCCCGCAAGCGTGAACCCTGAAGCTTACCTGAACGGAAACGTAGATAAGCGAGACCGGGATAACGTAGAAGCCTGGGTTGTTTTTGAAAACGATAACCTGGCAGGCGGTGAAGCCCGATTCTACAGCACCGTACAGACCTGGCGATGCGAGGAGCAGGTACCCGAGCCGTTCGGCAAGGTCATCAAGGGCTCCGGTTGGGAGGACGACCAGGCGGAAGGTTTCTACGTATCGTACCGCCTGAGTGAAAATTTCACCATGACCGATTTGGTTACCATGCTGAACCGCTTTGTGGAGCAGGTCAATGCTAACTCTGACGAAAAGTGGGAAGTTGTGCCGCCCGAAAGCGAGGAAGAGTGTGCGGTTCTGCGTGTGGTAGGTACCAAGTACTTTTAAACTAACAAGCTAGATAAAGCGTTACCCCTGGGTACTATAAGCAGGTACTATAAGCATCCTGGGGTAACGCTCTGTAGGTACCGTATCCCGGTTGTAAAGAAAGGAAAATATATGACGCACCTGACGCTAGAGAATTTTACCCCTACCGTGAGCACCCGTGCTCGAACGGATATTATGCGCCTACTGACCTGTGAGGTTGAGGAGGCGCTCCCTCTAGTGGGTGGTGGCGCGCTAGAACCCTCGGATAACAGGTTCATTGTTGGTGACTGTGAGCTGTTCGATGAGTGTTTTGCCCTGAAAATTGTCATGACTGACGAGGGCATCGGAAATATTCTGAACCTGAATAACCAGCTGAACCTGAATGCCCAAGCTCAGAAGGGCGACCTTTATCTCACAATGCACGCTGTGACAGACATATACGCCTGGAAAGTTGCCCTAGGGGATAAATGGTGGTCTGATTTTATCTACAGTGAAGATTTGTGGTTTCGGAAGGTACGGGACATTGAAGGTCGTAGGGGTGCTTTCATTGAGAACATCCCCATTAACCACACCGGATTACAGACAGAACGCCCACTGGAGGATAGAGATAAATACAGTTGGGACGTGGCGGGTATCGAAATCGACTGGAACGACGTCACCATCTACCTAAAAAGCCCTATCGGTAAGTATGCGGGTAACTATTGGCAAAAATAACTAATGGTTTAAGAAGAAACTAGGAAAGGAAAGTGTTTACCTTGTTCTCAATTACTCAATCGGAGCTGGAGTATGTTCGTGAGTTTTGCCGTGCGTACCTGGCGCTAAAGCAGATGGCTCTAAACCTTGGAAGCCGTAACGGAAACGGGCACCTTTGGACTACCAACTACGGGGAGACGCTGTTCCAATACATCCCGAAAATCATTACCGAGGATGAACCTCAACCGTGGGGTGCGCACCGCGTCAAAACTCTTAAAAAGTTCTCCGTAAGTAAGGTGAATAAAGAGATTACCCTGCGCTTCACAGATGGTAGGGCGCAGGTTTTCCCTCTCGTCTATAAAGAAAACATTGAGGAGCGCGATACTCTTAGTTACTGGGACGGTTCCACCTACGCAAAGCAGATAGCGCGAATCATTGAGCGATTCTACCCACACCAGGAATCCGACCTCATCCTACGCTCAACCGGCTACGAGGGGCTCCCTATTCCTTTCGGTGACTGCTCCGATGAGTGGGAATGTGACTGTGGCACGAATAAATGTGGCGCTTATGTGTGTAGCATGATTTTTGCATACAAGTTCCTCCCGCCCCAGCGGTACGCAATCCTTATTGAAGGTGATATGGGGCGCGTCATTACAGCTGTCCTGAGAAAGATTAATGCTGTGGTTCCTAATGATGACTGCTGGGTGAATTGGATTGGGTATGGCGCGGTGGACAATTTCATTAGCGAGGCGATTAGAGGCGAATAGGAAGAAAGCGAATTATATGGAACACCTGACGCTAGAGAACTTTGTCCCCACCGTGAGTACCGGCGCACGAACGGACATTATGCGTCTCCTTGCTCATGCAAGAGGCAAGGAACCTGTAAGCGAACCGCTGGGGCGTGATTTGAAGCCGTTTGAGCGCTTACCTATTGGGGTATGCTCATCGCCCGCCGTACCTTGCACCATAAAAGCACCTATTAGTGTGGTCAATGACGAAGTTAAAGCGGGAAAGTGGCTCCCTATCTCTACTATTGCCCCGCCCGACTTGAGCGCTACTAGCGGCACTTATTTCACCTACCACTATGTGTTAGGGGAGCTGGGGAGCTAGTGGCTTTTTTGCGCTTGAGTGCTTGAGTCACGTGTATCTGTTTTACCGCCCACTAGTTTGCAAACCATTAAAACATGTGGTAGTATGGTAGTAGTTAAGGGGTTGAACCCTGAATACACTTACTGTTCTACTGAAAGGTTTACATCATGGGCAAGAAGCGACAGAAGTTTACCCCCGCCGGGTTTAAGGGTGTACCCCTGGATAAGTGGGGTGTGCCGCCTGATGATTACTGGTCTCCGAACCTAACGACTTACCGTATGTTCACGGCACAAGAGTGTGAGGATGTTATGGATAAGCTCATCACTGCCGATAATGTGTTTGCGCTTATTGATGAGCCAGAGAAAGGGGTGGATGTTTTTGAAGTACACCTCATCAAGAAGGGTGTTAAGCCGTTCTCGGCTGATTACCCTCCTGAGTGCTGGCAGGTAGTTCACCCTTCTGTGCGCGAGGAAGCTTTTGTAGTGGAATTTGACGATATTACATACCTCGTCATCATGATTCTTACTCCGGGCGAGAAGAAAGCAGGGAAGCTCCGTAAGCGCCTTGCAAAGAAGGATACGTTTCACCTCAAGATGGATAACCTTTTTATGAAGGTAAAATTTTAAATAATCCTGGGGGGGGGGTATCTCCGCCCCCCCCCTTTTTTGTGTACCCTAAAGTTTGCAAACCTCTAGAAACATGTGGTACTATAGAAGTAGTTAAGGGGTTGAACCCCCACACAACTTACTGTTCTACTGAAAGGTTTCACATCGTGTCTACCTCTAAGGGTTACCTCGTTATCGGCATCAAGGGCTACGCTTACGACGAGAACGGCAAGCCCATCGAAGCGAACATCACCGGCGAAAAGCTGGAAGGATTCACCGAGCAGTTTAAGGACACCCCCGTCACCTCGGTTATCCTTGAAGACTTTGAAAGCGATGACACCTTCGAGGTGGGGCTGCGCTCTATGGCTACGCTGATTGACGGCTCCAAGAAGGAGCTCTCTCACTCTTACAGTATTAACGGCGTACCCCACAACATCTCTTTCATTATCCTCCTGGTGGATAACGACCGGGCACGTATCGAAAAGCTCATGAAGAGCAACACTTGGAAGCTCCCGGCAACCTTCAACCCGGACGAGTCAGGCTCTATCTTCTTCTAAGCCGCCCGTAAAGCCAGCAGAAGCTGTAATACCCCTCTAGAGGTTCTAAAGCCCCTACAGGGGGTATCACAGCCGTAACCAGAAATAATGAAAATCGCGAAACGATACTCGCTATTCCCAGGTCA
>ERZ1674201.9-NODE-9-length-33273-cov-10.474381_pt1 | contig 33273 bp, 42 predicted proteins | sample MGYA00581114_ERZ1674201 | MGnify/ENA primary metagenome ERZ1674201 (study PRJEB41354, sample SAMEA4873309) | human saliva metagenome | biome: human-associated habitat [ENVO:00009003]; feature: mouth environment [ENVO:08000002]; material: saliva material...
CCAGGGGCGTCCCTAATGTCCGACACGAACGCCGCAGACCCACCGGCCGGAGCGACAGGCGACCACACCCCCGACGGAGACCCAGTGAACCCGGGGTCGCGCAGCATGTTCTCTGGGTCGATCGTCACACTGTTAGCAGACAACTTCCCAATGAACGCCTCATCCGACGCCAACTGGTCGATCACAGCCCGAGGAATCTTCGCCCCACCCGTAACCAGGAGCTTACTGACGGACAAGCCGCCAATCTTCGCGTCCGTGATTGCCGCGTCGGCAATCTGAGCGGCCCCGATCGCCGCATTCCCAATCTTCGCGGACGTGATCGTCGCGTCCCTGATGACACTACCGTCAACGGGCATGAGCGTCCACTTCGCCCCGTCCCACGAATACTGGGACGTAAGCACGCCCTGGCCGTTCTGCACGAACCAGACCGCCCCTTTCGGCTTCCCCCGCCCGTCAGCCAAGACCGGCACGGACGGCGACACCGTCACCTGGCCGGCCAGGGTGGACGCCTTGCTCGAGGCGGCATCCGCGGCTTGGCGAGCCCCAAGCGCATCGGCGGTAGCTTTCGAGGCCGCATCCTTCGCGGCCACCGCATCTTTCGTGGCCTGCTCCGCCTTTGACTTCGCGGCAGCCAAGTCCGTGGAGTTCGCAGCCACAGTAGCCTGCAGCGACTTGTAGGACGCCTGCGCTGCAGCCGCATCCGAAGCGGCCTTCTTGGCCGCGGCGTCAGCGGACTCCGCCGTCGACTTCACTGCCGCCGCGTTCGCATCCGCCTTCTCCGCGAGAGTCTGCGCCTTCGCCGCCTTCTGGGCAGCGTCAGACACGGACGCCTGCGCCTGCTGGGCGCTCGCCTGTGCTTGCTGGGCAAGGGTCTTAGCGGCGTCCGCAGCCTGCTTCGCTTCGGTTGCCGCCGCCAGGGCGGCAGCATTGTCGCCGGACTTCTTCACCGCATCCAGGGCCGCCTGGGCCTTATTCTGCGCGTCTATCGCCTTGGAGTCGGCGCCAGCGACCGCAGCCTTAGCCTCATCGGCAGCCTTCTGGGCAGCTGAAATCCTCCCGTCCAAACCGGACGCTTGCCCCTCTACCGTGGTCGCCTTCTTGAAAGCAGTGTCGGCAGCCGTCTTCGCGTCCAAGGCGGCCTTCTGCGCAGCGGCGGCATCCCTCGCGGCAACGTCTGCGCGTCCCTTGACTTCCTCCGCAGCCTTCTGCGCCTTCGCGGCGTCAGACATGGCGCCGGCGATCTCCTTGCCGGCCGGCCCGAGGCGCTCCACCTGGGTTCGCTCATCGCCAGGCTCGTCCTGGCCGTCGCTGATCGACAGGAGCGTCCCATCGGAGTGCATCTTGACGGTAACCATTGCCCCCTTCCACGTGTACAGGCCGGGGGTCTCACCGGTCACGTACGTGTCAGGCTCGTTATATGGCATGCCGACGCGAACCCAGCCCGCAGGCAACGTCGGGTCCGTGTCTGGCGTGTCAACGACCTGCCCCTTCACCCAGCGGGTGATGGAGTCTGAGGCGGAGTGACTCTTCCGGGCGTCCTGCATGTCCAGGAACAAAGACCCGGTCGAGCTGAAGTCAGGTGCGGTCATACGCCACAGTGTACCGTCACCAACTGCGCAGCTCCGCCCCGGTCAACGTCATCGGCTGCGACGGGTCCATCAGGTCCAAAGAGAAGGACGTCACGGACACGACACACCACTTCCCCTGCTTGTACTCCACGGCGATGACGTCGCCGACCTCAATGCGCGGGTCTGCGACCAGCTGGATGCGCCACGACCGCGCACGGTCCATGCCGAACTTCGCCCACCTGTTCGCCTCCTCAACTACTTTGTCCCACGACTTCTGCGATGACAGATCCGTGGTCTTCGACACCCACCCATACCAAGACGGATGGTAGTAGCCGTACGCCTGGTTCATCTTCACATAGAAGTTGAAGTCATAGTCGGACTTCCAGCCGTTCTCCGTGCGCGTCCAGTGCGGGTTCAACTGCCGGGACCACGACCAGCGGGCCGCGTCCTTCTGGTATGTAGGAGTGGCATTCTCAGCCCACACGCGCCCCTTATTGAGGTAGAGATTATCGATCGCCATCTCCACCTCGGACTTGTTCTTCTCGTCATCCTTAACCGCAGACTCGTACGAGTCACCCTTATGCACCGTGTACTGGCGGGAGCCATCCCCCTTCGCCACAACGGAATACCAGTTCGGGATGCGCCCCGACGGCGACTGTACGGGCGCAGCTCCGATCACCATGTGGGAGTCTTGCGTGTACGTCTCCACGGGCGCGGACGACGGTGTCGGCAGCGGGTACGCCTCGATCTCGCCCCTGTACGACATGCGCAAGCCGCACCCCGCCTCTTTCGCGATCATCGACATTGACACGAGCAGGTCGGTAGGGAGTTGCAGGTAGGAGCTGATCTGGTAGTCGCGTCGCGAGTCCGGGACACGGATCGCCGTCATCCCCTGGTTTGGGTTCAGGCGATTCATCTCCGTGATCAGCGTCCCCCCGGGATGCGGGGAGTGCGGCCAAGAGAGGGGATTCTCCTCCAGGTCGAGCAGCAGATCCTTCCCCTGCACGGGGGTCGACTCCGGCGACTGAGACGTCTCTGTGATACGGAACTTCCCGAACGGGATCTCATACTTGCCGCCATGCTCGAACTCGCAGATCACGGACGGACACATCATCTGCCCGTAGTTGGAGTAGAAATCCCCCTCGTGTCGCGGGGCATAGTCGTCCGGGGCGCCCACACGCAAAGACGCGGGCGCCGACGCGGACGTGCCATCCACTTTCAGCTCCCCCCAATCAAGGGAGCAGGACGTCATCGGGATGTCCCTAAACAGGCGGGGCCCATAGCGGACATCCATCCGCGCGGACCAGCGGCCCGCATCATTCATTTCCGGGATACTCGGGCCGGGCCTCACTTCCGATCCTCCTGCCCCGCGAGCAGCACGCACACGTCATGATAGGTACGAGTCTGCAGGGTAGACGCCTGCTGGGCGTCCATGTCAGCCATTGTCAGCTCCCCAAACTCAGTCAGCGGCACATCCGCGCCGTCTAGGAGAACGTACGGGGCGACCCACGGCTTCCCGTCAGGGACGGTGACATCATCCTGTATGAGCACCCACCCGTTGTCGTCCGGCAGCGACTTAGTGACACTGTCTCCGTCAAAAACGAAAGCCCTGCTCTTTGACGCGTCGCCGAACCCGTCCGAGCACCACAACCCGACAAAGACGTTCGACAGTCCGTACTTGTCCTGAGTGGTCCTGCGAGCGTACACGGACACGTGGATGCGGTGCCCCGGCTGTGACTGGCGGAAGCTCTGCGTCCCTGCGGTCGGAGTCACGTTGCGGACGCCGCCGACGCGGGTCGGTTTCCCATGCGGGCTCCAGTTCTCCGACCGGTCCCCGCCGATCGCCTTGTCGTCCTCAGGGCGGTCCGGGCCACCCCACAGGTATGTGAGCCGCTGACCCACTTTGCCGTCGTGGACGTCCTTCTCGAACTGCATCCACTCACCCCAGGTCACACACGGGGAGAACGTCCCCAGGGACACGCCAGCCTTCGCGTAACTGGCGCCATACGTCCACCCGGCATGCTCGGCGTCAGTGTAAATCTTCCGCTTCGACCGCTCCGTCACGGACAGCTGCCACTCCACGGTGCCGCGTGCGCGCGCCTCGGTCTGCTCGCCCGTCGCCTTCGACACGGCGACCACTCGGATCGGCTCGATCGTGCAGCCCGGGATGCGGCACCTTTCCGTGTCATGGGCGACGATCAGATAGCCGGCCATCTCCACGAGATCGCGGAGCGCCTGGAAGTCCCCCAGGGTTTTGGTGCGACATTCAATTGTCGTGGCCCGCGGTGCCGGCGCTGCGCTCCAACGGTCAACAACGCCCGTCGAAGCGGTCACTGTGGCCAGCCCACCCTCGTACGTGTACGACGAGGAAGGCATCAAGTCAACGCGGGCGCGCACATGCCCCGACCAATCGGAAATGATGTCCGACCCCGTGGACCTACGCGTGAATGTCACTGGCGGCAGGCCGGCCTGCGTATACGTGGTCGGGATCCCGATCGGAGCGAGCGGATCAGACACCGCAGACCGGTCCTGCGGGTGCCAGATCAACACCCGGTCATTGTCGGACGTGACATACACCGGATAGGAGGCGTACCCCTCAGGCGATGGTTCCGGGACAATGCTCAGAAGCCCCGTATGCTTCGCTGTGAACCCAGCCATCCACTGGTCTGCCATGTCATCTCCTGCTCATGCGGTAGGCGGTCACCACTCGCTGGTCGGCGACAGTTCTCATTCTAGATGTCAGCGTGGTCTGCCCGTCGATCGTCAGCTCCAGGTTCATGCCGTCCATTGCGCGGCGGAGTGTCTTTACGGAAACCCCGCCAGCGCCACCAACGGACGGCGAGACGGCGCCGGCAGCGCCGCCATCGGCGAAGCGGGTCGCCTCCATGTACCGCTTGACATCGCCGTCACGGATCAGCTTCCGCAGGCGGTATACGGCATCCTGGCCGCCGGCCGCGGCCACCTCGGCCGCCGTCAAGACGTGCTCGCCGTTAGACAGCCACGCGGGGATCCAGTCGTCCTTCGGGCCGCCAGGGCCGCGAACCGCACCCGCGTTCGCGTACCCCTTAATCGGCGTGATCGGGCCGCCCTCGGCGCGCAGCCAAGACCCCTTTGGCATGTGGTCGCCAATCCAATGACCGACGGACGTGAAAATCTGCTTAATCCTGGTGGTGATGCTAATCTCTTTGTCGTGCAGCTGATCGACGTTGTACTTGACCGTCCGAACTTTGCCGGACGCCTGGTCGTTACCTGAGATCGTCACAGTACCCGTAGTCTCGTCGATCTCCGTGTGGATACTATCTTTCTCCCACCTGGCGCCAGTCGCATCACCCAGGATGGACACGGTGCCGTCACTGTTGTCGATAGTCTGGACAGTCTCTTGCAGACCCGACAACCCCTTGTCGTTGTCGGCGTCGATGTCAATAACGCCGGTCGTGCCGTTCACGGAGTCGGCGGTCACGGTCAACGTGTAGTCGGCCTGCGCGGCATCGCCGGAAATGCTAATCGTGCCAGTCATCCCGTTGATCTCGGCGGTCGCCCCATCGGCTGCCTCGGTCGCTTGGCTGGTGTCGGCCGTGACCTCGGTGTTGATCTTGTCGGGAATGAGGCCGTACTTATCGGCGAGCTCAACCGCCTCGTCCTCGGTGAGCCCCATGGATTCGGCGGCGGAAATGAACGCATCCCTACCGGTCTGCATCTTCTCCTGCAGCTCGTCCTGCCCTGCACCAGCGGCCTGCGCGGCCTGGACCTGAGCGAACGTCGCACTAGCCAAATCATTCAAGGCGCTTTGGTTTTTGCGCCCCTTCTCCGTGGTGATGTCCAATGTGGCACCGTTCTCTCTGACGGCGTCGTTCACATTCTTCAGCGCCTCCTGGAACTTGATGTCCGCGTTGGAGTTGGCGATCACCGTGTCACCGTAGGTTTTGATCCCCTTGATAACTTCCTCGATCGAGGGGACGATCTGGTCGGTCCCCTCCTTCGCCTTGCGGATCGCGGCATCCAACTGGCTGGTACCACCGGCGGCCTGCTGGGCGTTCGGGTCGATCTGCCCCAAGGCGATGGCGAGGCGCGTATTATCGTCCGCGGTCAACCCCATCTGCTTGGCGACCTCGTTCAGGTGGGCCTTGAAATCCGGCATGGAATTGATCAGGTCGATCATGCTCTTGTTTGTGCCGTTCGTCATCTCGGACGAAAGCTTCTTGAATTGTGACACAGCCTCGTCTGTGCTCATTCCCGACAGGGCCTTTCCTGTCGTCTCCAGCGCATCCTTCGTGCGCTGCAGGTCAGACCGAGTGTCCGCACCAAAGGCTCCGGCGATGCCATCCGCGAAAGACGCCAGGTGCTGCTGCACGGAAGACCACACGGATGGGCGGCTGATGTCCGCCAACGCTTGCGAGTACTCCTGGAGGCTGTACTTCCCCTTGTCGAAGTCCAGGTTATTCATAACGGACCCACCATGGGCGAGCGCAGTGGACATCTCGTCCACGGACACGCCCGTGCGTCGGACCTCGTCACCGTAGTGCTTCACACCTTCGATCAGAGCTGCGGTGATCATCATTCGCCCGGCGCGGCCGAACCCAGTCATCCCCGTAGCAACCTCACCAAGTTTCCCCTTCAAGCCGGCCGCCGTCCAGTTCAAGGTGTTCATCGCGTCCTTGATCTCAACGATCTTCGGGGCCATCACCATGAGACCGCCGACCGCCGTCAATGCCGCACCGCCGAATGCAGCGAAATTGAAAATCATGGACTGAGTGCCACTGCCCAGCTCGCCCAGCTTGTCCACCAGGGAAGTGATGTGCTGAACAACGGAACGGACTGGCGCCTGAGACGAAGAGCCGATCTTGATCATGGCGGTCTCCCATGAGCCGCCCAGCTTCTCAATATCACCCTTCAAATTGTCCTGTTTCAGGCGGGCGGTCTCCGCGGCATACCCAGCATCGTTAACCTTGTCGATCCAGCCCTGGATACCCTCTCCGCCTTCGTTGTAGAGCACGTTCGCGGCGCGGATAGCGTCCGACCCGAAGATCGTGCTCATCGCCGTGTTGCGTTCCTCTTCGCCCAGGTCTTTCATCCCGTTGCGCAGCTGCTCGGCGACGGCAGTGATCCCAATGAAATGGCCCTGGGCGTCATAAATGTGGATGCCCAGGTCGTCCATGGCATTCTTCGCGCCTTTGGAGGGATTTTCCAGACGCTGAAGCATCGTCTTGAATGACGTGCCTGCGTCCTGGCCGATCAGCCCAGCCGACGCGAACGCGGCGATAGAGCCCGTTGTCTCCTCGATACTCAGGCCGGCCTGAGAGGCCACGAGACCCGACTGCTTCAAGGCGTACGCCATGTCATGCACGCCACCCTGCGCCTTGCCGGCGCCAGCGGCGAGCAGGTCGGCAACGTGCGTAACCTTGTCGCCGCTCAGGTTGAACTGAACCATCGCGGTCGCCGCCGTCTCCGCGGCCTCCGACACGCTGATCTCACCGGCAGCCGCCAGGTCGAGAGCCCCAGAAAGACCTCCGGCGAGAATGTCTTTTGTAGAGACGCCCGCCTTGGCCAACTCCTCAATGCCGGAGGCGGCCTCTGTCGCAGAGAAAGCGGTGTCTGCGCCGGCCTGAATCGCCGCCTCCCGCAGTTGCGACATCTCCTCGGACGAGGAGTGGGTGGCAGCCTGCACGGACGACATGCTGGCGTCAAAGTTGGCGGCCATCGTGCCGGCCATGCCGGCCAGACCCAGCAGGCCTGCGCCCGCGCCGGCCACGGTCGTCCCGAGCGTCGTCCACGCAGCGCCGTTCTGACGAGCTGAATCCGCCAGCCCAGCCAAGCCGGTCTTACCCTTATCGGAGGCGTTACCCATCTGGTCGCCGGCGCCCTGCGCGGCCTGGCCGGCACCCTGCATTGCGTCCGCGGCGGACTTAGTGGCCGCCGACGCTTCGGACATGCCGGCTTTCACGCCTGACGCGTCCGCGGTCAGTTTCACCACGACTGTACGATCTGCCACCACGGCCCCTTCCGACTTGGATCGGACACCAGTTTACCTAGTCTTCGTCGCGAGTGTCCGCCACGTAGACGAGCGCCCCCTTCTTCGGCGGGTCGATAAGCTCGCCGTCTCTGTTGCGCTCCGCATGCTCAGCCTCCCACTGCTCTCGGGCAGCTTTCGCGTAGCAGACTTCCTGACGGACCTCGAACCATCCGTCCATCATCTCGTCCCACGCGGTGTCACGCGGGTAGCCGCACCCGCACGGGCACAGCGAGTCCTCGAACATGGAGTACGCCTCGGCGAGCACATAGTCCTGCGGCACCCACTTCGACGACTCACGCAGAATGCCAGTAGGTGGCCGACCCCATCGCAGGGCATGCTTCACGCGCGCCCGCAACCACTGTCCTGCCGGGGCGCTCAGGACTTCGACGAGAAAGGGGCGGTGATAGTCGGACTCTCTGTGTCGACCATTCGCACAACGCGGGACAGCTTTTCCACCTGCTGTGGGGACGCCGCGTACAGGCCGGCGATGTCCTCGCCGGTCACGCCAGTCGGCTCCACAATGTGAGCGGCAAGGAACGCACACTCCATCTCATGGGTGACCGGGTCGTCTTTCGTCCGATGGCCGAGGCTCTCCATGAGTTCCTTTTGGGCGTACACAGACATGGTCTGTACGACGAACTCAACGCCCGACTCTTTCAGGACCTCAAGCGTCTCCTGCGCCTCAGCGAGGAGCTTCCTCTTCTGCTCATCGGTCAGGCCAGGCAGGCGCGCCTCCTCGTCGAGGCGGTCAATCACGGCGAGCAGATCCGTGCGCCCATACAGCACGCACGCCTTCCGAGTCGGCTGAAATCCTGCCATCCACTGGGCGAAGTCGAACTTCTCAGGCTTGCCCGCGTCGCCAGTACGATCCTCGGCGTCAACCTCGGTAATCTGCGACGTGTCAGTCATGGTTGTCCCCTTCGGCGGCGGTCGAGCGGTGTGGCGGAAATGGTAGGGGCCCGACCGGGAAAGACCGCCAGCAGTCCCGGCCGGGCCCCACAGGGGGAAGCCTATCAGGCGCCCACAGCGTAGGACTTCCCCGGCGAGGAGCCCTTGCTGTTGGTGACGATGAAGTTGCCGGTCTGGACACCAGCGGGCAGCACCGCGGTGATCATCGTCGACGACACGACACGGTACGAAGCGACCGGGGTGGTCCTGCCGGCGACCGTACAGGTCACGCCGGTAACGCCAACGAAGTTGGTGCCGGAAATAGCGACCGTGTCGCCAGCCTTCTTGCCGGCCGGGTCGATCGAAGTGATCGTCGGGGCTGCCGCGGCGACACCGCCGCCGAGAACGATCTCGTTCTCACGGGCGTCACTAATGAACAGCGTGACCGTGCGCTTCGTGTAGGACGTCCTGTCGTCAGGCTTCTGCGGCTGGCCGTTAGCGACACGGTACCAGTCGACGTGGTCGCCGTCCGAGAAAGGAATCTCAGGCTTCTTACCTTCGCGCTCGTACAGGTCATACTCAAGGCCGGTGCGCTTCAGCAGGTCCCAGGCCTTCGAGTCGTCGGAAACAACGTAGTTGCCGTCGTCATCAAAGAACTGGTAGACGCTGACATTGCCCTCGTACTCGGCGGGCCCAGGAACGGTCCCCTTGCCGGCGGCGCCAAGGACGGGCTCCTCGACGGAAGTCGACCCCTTTGAGCCGAGCTTGTAGTCCGACTTCATAACCTGCATCTCCAGGTGCAGGCCGGCGTTAAGCTCAGCGGCAGTCGGGTTCTTCGGGTCAGCGGCCCGCTTGTCGTCAGCCAGAGCCACAAGGGTGATGCGCCCATCGCCGAGCGTACGGATGCTGGTAGCCATTTGCTCTCCTATCCATGCCGCCGCCGCGGTGACGGCGTACCAGTAGATGCTGTCAGTGTATCTCAGTGAAACCGGTTGACCGCCCGGATCCGCCACATGTCCACCGCGTACATGGGGTGCTTCTTCTCGGGGAGGTTCACCTGGTTGTCGCGAAGCATGGCAGAGCAGTACTCCAAGGCAAGAGGTTCGCAGTACTGCCTGCCGACCCGCAGTTCTTGCCCCTCCAGGGCGGCACGCACGTCGTCCAGGACCACAAGAAGGCGGTCCGCCGTGGATGCAACTGTCGTGACAGGCTGCAGGAAGCTGATCTCCGACACAACATTGTCGAGGGTTGTCGCATCCCCGTAGTTCGCCTTCGGGAACCCAACCAGGACGTACGGCATCGGCGGATTGTCGATGGTAACCTCGCCGAGGTACGTCGAGTACTTGCAACGCTCGGACAGTGTCCGCTCCACGGCCTTCACGAACGGGGACAGCTTAATCATGACAGCTTCCTCACTATCTCGTTCATGGTGTCGCCGATCTCATTGACGACACTGTCGTCCATATAGTCAGATGGGTGCGGCAAGCCACCACCACCGCGAGAGGTACCCCAAATCGCGATGTTCGCGAGGGCGCCGCGCGGCTTCGACGGACCGAACTGGGCCTCCACCACAGCCCCGCTCCCCTTAGTGTCGTAAGAGAACTCCTGACCGACCTTCGCGATCCCTTTGTCGGGGAACGCCGCATAGTCTTTGCGTGCCCGCTCTTTTGCCGCGTCTAGCGCGTTACGCACGGACACCTTCACAGCCTCGGTCGCCTCGCCGGCCGACATGAAATCAGCCGCCAGGGCGGTGAGCTGCGACGCGTCAACCTGGCCGCCACTCATGCGGTCACCGCATCCACAAGGAGGCGCTGCGCGGTCGCGTGCGTCAGGTTAATCAGGCCTCGCACACGGAACCCGTACCGATAACCGGTCACCGTAACAACATCATCCACGCGGGCATCGTAGGAGCCGTACGGGATGTGCAACTCGGTCTGCTGCACCGTGTACGTGTGACCCCCGACCGTCTGCGACGCACCGTACATGGTGGTCTGCTTCAAGCGGCACTTTCCCTCGTACACGCGCTCCAAGGTCGGCTCGTCGCGTTTCGTAGCCGGATTCCAGTTCATAGACCCGGTCGGCCGGTCAATAACGCACGTGTCAGTCATGAGCCAGTTCGCTCGGCGCCGGCGGGTGCGGACAGCACTCACGGCCGCTCCCATTCCGCGAACGTGTACGGCGCAGAGTTCAGCGTGGCGGGCGGCCATACCTCGCGTGTGGTGCGGAGAATACCGACCCCGGACGGCCCGGACGGGGCATATGCAAGCAAGGCGCGACGCTCCGTCGCCGTCAGGAACAAGCCCGCCTCGTCAACTTTCTTGCCGGTGCCCATCCAGTCGTCGAGCCTCTCCCCCGTCCAGCCTTCGGGGTTGTCATATGCGCGAGCGGCACACGACAGCACAATTTCCTGGACGCCAGGCGGGACCGTCTCCGCAGTCCACGGGTCGCGGATCCGGTCCGCCTCCTCATTCACAAGGGAGGAGGCGCGGCGGAGCAGCCACCCCGCCCGCTTCTTGTCGGCGTCGTCAGCTATAGGCTCGCCGAGCCAGCCGGCGAGATCCTCAACAGAAGCGAGCGGGGTGGTAGCCATCATGCGGCCCTATCAGCCCAGGCCGGCCGCGGTGGCGCGGCGCTCGTCCAGGATGGCAGCCCCGAAGTATGCGTCCACGACGGAACGGTCCTCGGCGTACGTCGGGTCATAGTCGCAGATGTGACGCAGGGCGAAACCGTCCTGGGCGACGCTGTCGCCGAACGTCGCACCGGCGGGAACGTCGGCGGCGCGAACAGCCAGGGCGAACGCGTTCTTCTCATAGAACACAGAGAACGCCTCGGGGAGCGCAGGCTCCTCGACGACAGTGAAGCCTCCGACCTTCGCAATGGTGGCGTCACGCAGCAGGCCGCCGTTGTCAGCGGAGAACGACACGTTCAGAAGGTCCTTGTTCTTACGGAACACCTCGGCAACGCCGGGGCCGACAGCAAGAGTCCGGTTGATGAACGGAACCTTGCCCTTGTTGAGGATCCGGTTAGCGCGGGCGACAACATCGAGGAGGTTGGAGCCGTCGGCCTTGAACTTCAGGGCCTTCGCGTCGGTGTAGGCAACGCCAGCGGCGTTAGGGTCGGTGGCCTGTGAAGCCTTGACATTAGCCATGACAGCGCCGAGCTTCGCAGGAATGAGGGACGCAACAGCCTCGGCCTGGGGCTTGACGACCTCACGCTCGAAGTCGGCGAGCGTCCAGGTCAGCCACTCGGAGGGCAGGCGGACCGCAGAGTAGAGCTCATCCTCGAGCTTGACGGGGACGTACTTGCGGGTCAGGTCGCCGAACGTGATCGCAGTGCGAGATTCACGCTGCGCGCTGCTGCGAGTGCCCGAAGCAGCCTCGACGGGCATGGCGACGTCCACGGTCGAGCCGTAGCCGCGCTCGTAGCCAGCCTCGGCATCACGGTTGACGGTCAAGGCGATGCTGGACAGGTAGTGGAGGGAGGCGATGTCCGAGAGGACGACCTTCCTGCCGGTCGTTGCGAAGTTCGCCATTTGGTTTCTCCTTCTGTGCTTGTTCGGTCAGGCGAAGATCCTGCGGGCGCGAGCCTGCATGTCCTCTTCGGGCTCCTCCGCGTCGGGCGGAAGAGACGGCTGGGCGGGGGCGCTCTTCTGCGCGGCCGCGTCGTTAATGGCCTGGGCGAGCGCCTCCACATTAGATTCAATGTCGTCAGGGTCACCGGCGGCGACAAGGCCGGCAAGAGCGACAGGCAGGCCTGCGTTAGCGAGCGCGACCACGGCGGAAGCCTGGGCGGTCGCAGCGGCGAGCTTCGCCTGCAGGTCAGCGATGCGCGGGTCCTCGGGCTTAGGGGCCTCGGCCGGCTGCGCCTCAGGCGTGGGCGCGTCAGCGTCGACCCGCGCAGGCTCCGGAGCCGCGGTCGGCTTCGGGTTGGAGGAGCCGGCCTCCTCGGTCGGCTTCGACTCGGGCGTGTCAGCGGCCGGCCTCGCGGGCGCGTCATTCGCAGGCTTAGCGCCCGGCTGAGGCTTCGCGTTCGGCTCGGTCTGAGCGGCGGGAGTGTCCTGCTCGGTGGCCGTGGCGCCCGGCTGAGGCTTCGCGTCCTCGTCGGCGTCACGGACATTTCTGGGCTGGTCTGCCATTTCGTCTCCTGACGTAGTGCTGCGGATAGTTTAGCTCACCCCGTCCGACAGTAGACCATTGCCGGACCGGCGCATGCGGGCCAGGAGGTCGCTGAGCCCGCTGGCGCCGGCAGCTTTCTGCGAGGCCACAGCCTCATCGTACAGGTCCACGAGTTCCAGGTCATGGTCGGACGCTTCGCTGGCTTTCCATTTTGCGTTCGGCACGTCGACAGGCTCGTACGTACAGTCACAGTAGACGTGCGCCTGGAAGGCGGCGGTGTCTTTCGTGTATACGGGGCCGCGGGCCGCGAGCATACAACAGAAAGCACACGTCTTCCCGACGGTCACACGGCGACAGCGGACACGCTGCTTCCGACAAGAATAGATAACGTCCAGGCGGTCGCGATCCCGCACGGACTTCATCGCGGTCGCCCCGACGCGACGGCGGGCGTCTGCGACCGCAGCGGAGCGGTCCACACCATTCCCCACGAGAGTCTTTATCCTGATCGGCCCGGACAACATAAGCTGCCTGTCGAGGGAAGAGTCCATGGGGGCCGGGCGGACGAACCCCATACTGCGCCCGTGACCACGTCCCCACGACCCCAGGTAGCGGGCAGCTTCGCGGTCCACGCCCGACGAGGCGCCACGCAGGGCGGACGCCGTCTGGGACGCCCACGCCGCGGACGACGAGTCCAAGCTGTCCGGGTCGAGCATCACATCGAACAGGCTGACCGCAGAGTCGCGAGCCTTAGTAGCGAGCGCCCCGATAGCGACGCGGTGGCTGCCGATGAGGGTCACTCTTCCTCCACGGCGGCAGCCTTCTCGAGGTTGTCAGCACCTGCGAGGGCCTGCGTATACGAGGTGAGCGCGTCGGGGTGCGCGTCCGCGTACTCGCGCCAGCCTGCCGCCTCGGATGGCGACACGCCGGGGATGCGATCCCACAGCAGGGGGGCAGGCACACCCAGTGTCTGCGAAAGCTTCCCGAGGGCGTCCGCGGCCTGCGACAAAGAACGAGCCTCGGTGTCCCGCCAGTCCACGGTGAGCGTAGTGTCCTCGGAGTCGTCACGTCGACCGTCAACGGCAGCGCAAAGGCGGACAAGGTTACACACCGGGCGCCCAAAAGCTCGCGTGAGCGACTGCAGGTGGGCGCGCTCCGCCGCCTTGGCTTCAGCGAGAGCGTCCGCACTCAGGTTGACCAGCTGGGATCCAGACAGCGCCCAGGATGGCACCGACGCGAGCGCGGCAAGCGCGCCCAGGTCGGCTTTCTCGGCGTCGAGCAGGGACTGCAGGTTCGTTTCCGGCAGCGACCCGAATTGGACCCCTTCACCCCCAGTCAGCACGTCACCGTGCTCCAGGAGAGCCTTCTGCCGTTCCGCCTCCTCGGGGGACCCCGGGTCGGCGAGGCCGGTAGCAGTGCGGACCCGCCAGGAGTTGTGATGCTGGACGAGGAGTCGGTCGTGCACGGTCTTGATGTAGCGGCGGGCGGGAAGGCGCAGCCTGTCCACCAGGGACTCACACTCGCCGTCCAGCGCTTGGTAAGGGGCGACGCGCACAACAGGGGAATGCCGCAGGGCCCCGGACCAGAGGATGGCGCCAGTACTGCAGTCGACTTCCTCGGTGGCCGTCAGGTAGCGCCACGGGGCGCCATCGCCGCGCAGCACAACGGCCGCAACTGGCCACTCGTTCGCCTCAGCCCCGCCCCAATCGCAGGCGATCCTAGATGCGGGCAATGGCAGCACGGCCGGGCCGTTCGAAGGCAGGACGGCGGCGTAAGCAGCCCCGTCAATGAGAGCCTCGCGCCACAGGGCCGTCTGCCTGGACGGCATGCCGGACGCCTCCCACGGAGCCCAAAGCCTGGCAGACCCCTGATCGTCACGGTCGGAGGAGACACCATCGGCGACTATCTGCCGAGCCAGCGTGTCCAACAGCAACCCCAAGGTGGGGCCAAGCGACAGCGCCTTCAGGCGTCGCTTCGTTGCGTCAGCCCTATCTGAGTCAACCCCGTACAGCGGACCGCTGGCAGCAGTCCTCGTAGACGCCCCAGGGGCGATCTCTTCGCGGCGCTGTGCGGCGAGCGCCCTCGCCTCGTCGCGGCGAGCCGCAATGTCATCCCACGGTCCGTTCACCATATCGATCCCCTGCTTCGGCGGCGGCTATTCAGCCATATGTTACGGATCATCCTACCGCCGATCATGCACACGGCCAGGTCGATCTTCTTACGCGACTCCCTGCCATCCTTCGAGATGGACATGCCGTACCTCGTCGGGTAGCGGACAGCATGCAGGACGTGAGCGCGAAGTCTCGCGTCGCCGTCGTGGACGAACGCATGCTCGACCACGTCGGTGGTTACGACCTGGACGGAATGCACGAACGCTTTCTGGTTCGCCGGCGAGGACATATCCCACTTTACGGAGTGCCCCTGGCTGGCCTTCAAGCGCAGGCGGCGACCGTAGTCGCGGTGCCAGCCGTCCACAACCGAGTCCCAGAACTGCTCCATGCTCTCGTCTTCGACAGCATGAGAGGGGTCCGCCCACAAGGCAACCACGTTGTGATGCTCATAGAAGTCGCGGACACGCCTGTCGACCGCGGTGCGGTCCACGACCCAATTGTGGGCACGGGCATCCGGCGGTCGCTGCCACACCCCGACCACAAACGGAGCCCCATCGCTGATACGGACAGCCACGCAGGCGGTCGAGTCGTCCGACTTACCGCCGTCGAAGAACACGGCAACCTCGTCACCTGGCTCCAGGGCGGGTAGCTCCCTATCAAGGCAGGAGTCCCACTCCTCGCGCGTCAGCCATGCGTCCTCGGACGCGACCACTTGGTTGTACCACTTCCGACGCGACTCTGACGGCGGCGTGGACGGGTCCATGATGTCCTGGACGATGCGGTCCGGGGTCAGCCAGGACGCATCACCGCGAACAGACTCAACCACCTCGGGTGCGGCTTCCGCCGTCAATGGCGCGTCAGGGGGCGCCTCCAGCGAGTCGTACATGAGGCCGGCGTCCCGGCCGCCGTGCTCTTCCCACCCTTCGCGGACAGACAGCCCCACAGACTCAACACCGACCCTAGCGGCGTTGCAGATGTGCAGGACCCGGGCCTGCCGTTCCGGTGGGGACTTCGCCGCGTCACCGCGGACCACCCCCATCATTGCCATGCCCGAGTTCGACCGCGTCCAGTTCTGCGTCTCGTTGCACACGGTCAGGGTGGCGCGCGCCCCTTCGGCCGCGTCAGGGTTCGACGTGATCGCGGTGATGAACCCCGCACTCCCATCTGTCGGGCGGACCAGGGTCGTTACCACTCGGATCGCGAGGTCCTCACGGACGTCCGGCGGCGCCAAGGCGCGGATCGCCCCCATCGTGTTCTCCGTCTGCTGCTGCGAAACCGCCAGGAGGCGAACCCAGGGAGACTCCTCGCGGCGCCCGCGCACCACGCCGTCTCCCCCCACAAATGGGACGGACGGGCCGCAGAGCGCCGCGAGGGCAATAACTCCAGCCAGGGGATCCTTGCCCCACCCCTTGCACCGTTGCAGAACCACCGTGGGCGACAGGAACTTCCCAGCCGAGTCTGTCGCATAATACCAGAGCATGAACCTGAGCTGCTCATCCGTGAACAAGAAGGGGCCGCCGCCAGGCCCAGCAAGGTGGGCGGACGCCCAGCAGACGACATCCCAGCCAGCCGTGTGTTCGGGCAGCAGCCACCGGCCATCCCGGACAGACCACACCGGGCCGTGCGCAACTGCCGGAAACATGCCACCCGCCCCCGGCAAGGCGGCCGGCCGCGACTTCAGGCGCCCCACATAATGCTCGCGGATCTCCGCGAGGAGACGCGGGTCGTCACCGCCGGACGCCTTCCGGTCACGAGGCCTGGCCACGAGTCAGACCCCACCGACCGGCAGCCGCAATGGACGCGTGCTCAGACCGGGCCGTCTGCGCCCTAGCGTCAGCTTCCTCGTCCGGGAGATTCAGCTTCGACAGCAGCTGCGCCATCGCCACGCGGTGCTGACGCACCTCCGACAGGAGCGGATGAGCTCGCAACTGCTTCTGCGACCCGGGCATCACATAATCGGCGCCCGCAAGCTCCCGTTCGATCCTGTCGAGGATCGTCGCCTCTCGACAGGCGTCCTCCAGCAAGCGAATCTCGTCCGGGCGGAGCTCCCACCTGGACATAATGTCGTCCCACATGCGGCGGGCGGACTTACTCAGCCGCGGCGGCGGCTTCTGCGGCATCTCAGCCCCTCTCGGTCGTAGCGTGCCCCAATCATACCGCCAGGAACCAACGGCGGCCGCCCCGCAAGATAAGCGAGACGGCCGCCGGACCGCGAGCCGGAGGTGGTCAGGCCTTGTGAGCCCCACCCTCCGACTTCCGCAGGTCAACACCACCGGGGGTGACGATACCAGCCCAGTCGAGAATACTGATCCCGTTGACCTTGACGCTCTTCAGAATGTTGAAAGCGCCGAGGACGAGACCGGCAACAGACAGGACCTGGGTGGTGACCGCGGCAGCGGTGGCCGGGTACGCACCCACAAACCAAGTGCCAGCCGCGATCACGACAATCGCAGCCAGAGTGATCACCCGGCGACGGGAAGCCGTCCAGTACGGCTTGTCCAGGGCCGCCTGGACCAGGGGCCACACAACCGCAGCGACCGCCGTCAGGGTCGCGGACTGCTCAGCTGTCAGAGTCATTCTTCTTCTCCTTGCTCTCTCGTTCCCATGGATACCCGTTCTCAACACCCTCGCACAGGCCAACCCAGTAGGCGCCCAGGATGGCCGCAGCAACAGCGAAGAGGACGATCATGAGGCGTCAGCGACATTCTCGCCGCCCTGCTGGGCGGTCAGGCGCTGCTCAATGACAGCAAGGGACTTGCGGGTCTCCTTGACCGCGTTATACAGGTCGCCGTCGAACTTAACGCCCGCGATACCCGGGGTGACAGCATCCGAGATGACCTGCACCTTACTGTTCAGGGAACGCAGCTCGTCACGGATCGCACCCGAATACCAAGCCATGTCGCCGGCATAGTGGTCGCCCTCCTTGCCGGCGCGCAGCGAGTCACGAATCTCGGTCAGAAGATCAACGGCAGCAGACATTTCCAGCTCCTCATCAGTAGATGACACACCACCGCCAGCATAGTCGCCAAGCGGCTGATCCCTCCACGCCCAAGCCAGGGACGCGAAAGACTGCCCGTACGTTTCGTAGCGGTCGTTCGGGTTACCGCAGTTGTACGTGGACCCAGCCCTGCAGAGACTGTCCCACGAGTAGTCGCCGCCGAGGTAGCCGGCCAGGATCCCAAAACCGACCTCAGACGAAGCCTGCGGGTCCCACCAAGCCCGGTCCGGGTCATTGAAAAAGTACCCCGGGTAGGTCACCTGGGTAGGCCCAACACCGTTCGACGTGGCCCCAGCACTGATCTGAGCGTAGAAATCACGGAACTTAGCCTCCGTAACCTCGCCGCCGCCCTGATAGGCGCCGCCAGCATCATGACCGAACACGTTCTCGCCGTTCGACTCCTGCTCAGCCAACCCCAACGCCACCCAGCGAGGCAGCCCAACGGCGTCCGCAGCAGCCACGAGAGCGCCCATATTCGCGATCGTCCTACCCGAGTACCCAGACGACGAAGAACGCCCCGCAGAAGGGCTGTCACCACCCTCGGACAGGCGCAGACAGTGCGTCCACCTCCCGCCGCGCGTGTACACGTGAGTCGCGTAATCGCCGACCCTGGTCTCAGAGCCGGTCTGATCGCCAACATAGCCGTCGATCGTGCCATCCTCGGCGATCCAGGCCTCAGCGAGCCCATCCGGGACGACCATCGCAACATGGCCGACACCGCCAGAGGCACCCTCCGACAGAACCACGTCGCCGTCCTGGAAACCACCATCCGGATACAGGGACGCATCCGACCACGGCACCTCATACCAGCCGCGAGACGTCAACTCGGACCGCATCGACCCGGTCCACGTCGATTCCGGCAGAAGCCTGCCGTCGCCCCAGCCATACCCCCACGCCTTGTGGAGGCCGTAGTTGATCGCTCCCCGCACCGCGGACGAGCAGTCCATGTTCGAGTCACGCTGCAGCCAGCCGTCCTCGTCGCTGTCACGATACGAGAACAGGCGGTCAGGCTGCGAGTAGCCGACCGAGTAAGCCCCGCCCTGCGGCTTCCCCGGACCGGCCTGGCACCAGTACTGCATCTGAGATGCAGCAATGGAGTTAACTCCCATGCCTCTCCTTCCCGGCGGCCGGTCGGCCGCCTACAACAAGGTTACGGGGCCAGGAGGGTGCCGCCACGCACGCGCCCACAGTGGCCGCCGTCACCCCAAACGCTGTCGTTTCGAGCATCCCACTCCGTGATTGCTATCTCCCCCGGTCTTTCGTGTGTGGGGGGAGGGGAGTCGGTGCCAGGGGGCGGCTTCGTTTTTTTCGGCGCGGATTTTTTTCAGTTCCAAGTTTCGCGTCGTGTTGTTTTGGCTCGGGTTTTGTTTTCGTTTGCTTTTGCTTTTGTTTTGTTTTGTTTTTCTTTTTTGTTTGTTTGTTTTGCGCGCGCGCATGGGTGTGGCGGCCGTTCGCGTGCGGCCGTGGCGCGTATGCGTGCCTTGGCTGCCACGTTCTCGTGTGCGGTCTTGGCCGTGTGGCAGGCGTGCGACAGGGCTTGGAGATTACTTAGTTCGTGGTTGTCGCCGGCGATGATGTGGTCGACGTCTGTTGCGTGCATGTCGCATGCCGGGTGGTGCCACCGGTATACCCCACCCACTACCTCTCTACCGGTAGGTGGTGGGGTGGTGGCCGGATCGAGGCCGGCACATTTGTGTTTTGCTTTTGCGAGAACTTGTTTCCGGATTTTGTTCCAGTTTGTTGGCAAGCGTTGACGGCGGTTGGATGTGGTCCATGGCATGTGTGCAGGGTACCTGGTGGGGTGTGGATGGTGGGGTGGTTGGAGGGTGGTGAGGGTTCCTGGTTCTGGTGTCAGGTTTCTGGTTGGGGTTGGGTTCTGGGGTTGGGGTGTCTGGTGGGTGGCGGTGTCTGGCGGGCGGGTCCCGGTTCGCGGCTGGCGGGTGGCGTGGCGTGTGGGGGGCCGCTCCCCTTAGACCCCTCCTTAAGTCCTGCCCCCACCCGCTTGGTGGGCTGTGGTTCTTGGTTCGGGTCGTCCCTCTGTTGGGTGGTGGCGCCTGTTGGTTGGTGGCGTTCTGTGGGTTGCAGTTCTTTTCTGATGGGGTGGGCCGGTCTGGCGGGTGGCTTGTCTTGCTGGTTGTGTCCTGGTCGGGTTGTTCTCAACCTGGGGTCGTGGTTGCTGTTCTCGTTGGTTGCTTAGGTTCGGCCGTGTGTTTGTTGTGGGTGTTGTGTGGTTGCGGGCTCTGTGGGTTGTGTCTGTGTCGGGGGGTTGTTCTCAAGCTTGCTGTGTTGTTCCCGTTGGGAGGGCCGACCTGGACGGTCGGGCTCTTCGTCGCCCCCCTCTTTCTCCCCCCACGGTACACGACAGGAGCTCACAGACCCCCGAACCTAGTGGGTGAACTCACACGTTAAAACGTTAACCGACTGACGTTCTAGTGTAAGTGGGACACATACGTTCCGGTTGCACCACACAGTATGACAAGTCAAAGAACGGGTCGGTATGAGGTCGCCCCCCTGCATCCAGGCCCGTTCCAGCGGGACGCCCCTGACAGTTGAGTCACCCCGCCCCACTAGACCAGGACGAAACAGGAGCGGGACGTTCCGGTTAGAGAGGACAAGAGAAGGGGCCCCGACACCGGCGTGTCGAGACCCCCAGCCCGAGAGGCGCTCAGAGCCCCCTCAGCGGCGATGAAACCCTGGGTGCAGGCCGTGGGCCCTCGCCCACCTGATGGACCGCAGAAGAGCCCACAGGATCGCCGAGGCCAAGCCCCAGCCGATCAGGGAGACCACGTTCACCTCCCCGACAGCGAGGGCAATCCCCAGCTGAGCCAGGGTCCAAAGAGAGGCGAGCGTGGCGGAGACGCCAACGAGGAAAGAAAGAGTGCGAGTCATACGACCCTCCGGTGGTAGTGGTTGTTGCCCACAGGTTAGACCACACCCTGTGGACAACCCCGCACGGCAGGGGGACCTCAGTCCCGGCCACACCTCTCCACCCCTGTGGACAACCCTGTGGGAAACCCCGTGGATTGGCTGTGGATAACCCGTGGAAAAGTACTTGTACCTACAAGTAATTCACATGTGCATACAACTTTACCCACACCCCCCTGTGGACGGAGATCCCGCATCACGGCAACGGAAGACGAGGTTATCCACATATCCACAAGTATCTACTACCTACTACCCAGATATCTCCCCCTTGGTGTCATAGTCCCGCACGGGACGCGCGTGCGCGTACGCGGGCACGGGAACCCTGGGACCACGGTCCCGCCCCGCCCGCGGCGCGAGAGGGAACAAGGAAAGTAAGAGACCCACGCGCCCACACCCAATTGTGTCCCCCACCACTCGCCTACGGGTTGACTTCCCACACAAGAAACGGGAAACTAGGACCAACAACAACATACAAACCAACCCCACCGAGGAGGAACCAAATGAACACCGCCCCCCAGCTCCCCAGCCGCGCAGCCACCACCCTGATCACCTGGACCGCAACCCTCTCGATCATCGCCGTGCTCGGCGCGGTCGCCGGCCTGCTCGCCGGCGGGGTCGGCCCGGCCACCATCCCGGCCCTGGTCATCGGCCTGCCGGTCGCCATCAAGGCCACCCGCTCCAGCAACCGCAGGAAGGCCATCCTCCGCCGCGCCAACGCCTGACCCACTCCACCCCCCACACAGAAGGGACACACCATGTACCTGCCGCCCGCCACCCAGGACAGCGTCGCCGCCCAGATCGCCAACTACATTCGCCTGAACGCCACCAACTACGGGGCAGTAGCCACCAGTGTCGGCCAGGCCGGCTACCCGGACGCCGCAGTCGTAGCCATCGCCGAAACCGGCAAGACAGACTGCACCGCCAAGGTCGCCGTCCACCACAACCGCCTCGTCTACGTATCAGCCTCCGGCGCGCACGTCTCCTACCCGATCCACTGGTCAGACGCCGGGCGCATCACCTACGCATTCCTCTCCATGGAGCGCAACTGATGTTCCGCCGAAAGAAGTCGCCCACCGCGCAGGAGCTCGCCAACGACATCGCCCGCGACATCGCCCGACGAGGATGGCCAGCCGAAGCCAAGGCGGTAACCGTCCGCTCCCCATTCGGGGAGGCCGTCCGCTGGTCGGTGATCATCCCAGCCCGCGGGGTTGCGGTCATCAACGACGAACTCCGCATCGTGGTCGCCTCCTCGAACCGTCCAGTACCTCAAGCCCCCTCGTTCGACCACACCCACACAGGGGCTGACGCCGAACAGATCCTCAGGAACCTCCCACTATCATGAACATCCCCGAGAACACCACCCCCGCCAGGCGCCCCCGATCGGCCAAGAAGTACGCAGCGTCCTACCGGCGCAGAGTCGAACAAATCGAAGCCGCCGACTGGAGACGCGCCACCTACACCGACCCGGCCACCGGGCGCGCACGGGTAACCAACATCCGCCACAGCTGAAAGCCCCACCACAACACTCGAAGACATCCCCACCGCCATCAAGTCCACCAACCGAAAAGAGCCACCCATGTCACCACTCACACAGTCCCACCTCCTCCTCCCCCTCCTGACCACTATCCGCGACCACCTCGCCGCCACGGAATACGCCGGCTTCCGCCGCACCACCCACGGCTCCCCCTACATCGAGGCCCACACAGAGAGAGACACCATGACCGCATCAGTCACTGACGACGGCCTGTACGCCCTCGACGCAGGCGGCAGCAGATACGCCTGCGACCCCCACGCGAGCCAGGACGCCATCAACAACGCCGTCCGCAGGGCCCTCAACGACGCGCGCGAGGCGTGACCATGATCGGCCGGTTCGCCCCCAGACAGGATAGGGCCCCCATGGCAAGAGTCATCGCCGAGTGCTGCCTGCGACACCACCCCGGGCCGCAGTTCATCATCGATAAACCACTCATCGACAGCGACCCGGCCCGCCTGTACATCTTCACCGAGCAGCAAGATCTCCTCACCGCCCGCGTCGGCGAAGCCGGGGTCACCATCCACGCGGGACGCTCCCGCGCCGACGTCCCCTACCAATGCGACTCACACCCCGCCGACGTAGCCGCAGCCCTCCTCGGAACAGTCATGAAAGGAACCCTCTGATGGACCGCATCGAACACGCCAAGATCGTGTCCCAGTCATCACTCATTCCCGCCGAATACCGCAGCAAGCCCGCCGACATCATCTGGGCGATGGACATCGGCGACGCCCTCGGCGTCCCCTACACGCAGGTCATGCAGTCCATGGTCGTAGCCCGCGGCAAGATGACCATGTCCGCCGACCTTATGGGAGCGATCGTCCGCCGCGCCGGCCACAAGCTCCGCATCCACGAAGACGGCAACAGCGTCACCGCCAGCATCGTCCGCGCAGACGACCCCGACTACGAGTTCACTGTCACCTGGGACGAGAAGAAAGCCCGCGAGGCAGGCCTGTGGGGCAACCGCGGACCGTGGACGCAATACCCCCGACAGATGCTCCGGGCCCGCGCCATCACCGAAGTGTGCCGCCAGGGCGCGTCGGACGCCCTCGCCGGGAACGTGTACACCGCAGAAGAGCTCACCAGCGAGCCCCAGAGGCAGCAGGAGAGCCCAACGGAGGCAGCCCCGACCGACAGGACAGACGCCCAGGGAAAGGCCCGCAGAATCGCCGAGAACGCCCGTGGCCCTAGGGACGTTCCACCGCCCACCGAACGGAAGCACGAAGCGGGGATCGTCCCCGACGCCCCCACCACAGCTCCGGCGGCAGCCCCGGAGCCCGGCACCGAACAGGAAGCTCGCCGCAACATGACCCGCACCATGCTCATGGACTACTGCAGGGAGACCGGCGGCAGCCCCGGTGACGTGTGGAAGCGAGCCCAGGAGGGTGGCGCCAGCATGGACGACCCCGACTCCCTGGAGGCGGTGCTCACGACCTGGCAGGCCGGCAAAAACCCGGAGGGTGAGCGATGACAGCAATTCCCACTACCATCATCACCCCGATCGGGCTGCAGCGACGGATACTGTCGCTCATGTGGATCGGCTATGACGAGCACCGCATCGCTCGAGCGGCAGGCGTCCCGCCCCGCTCGGTTGCGAAAGGCCGAGCAGGCGAGTACGTCGCCCCCGAGGCCAGGCTCCGCCTAGCCTGCGCGTGGCAGCGACTCCAATGCCAGCCGGCCCCCCCGAACAAAAACTCCACAGCCGCCCACAAAACCGCCGTCATCGCCGGCGGCCACTCGCCACTCGCCTGGGAGGAAAGCGAAATCGACGCCTACCGCTCCGAGCCGCACGACCTCACCCACGGAAGAGACCGCTCCCCATGGGCCAAGCGCTGAAAGGAACCACCAACATGAAAGTCACCCTCCAGAAGACAGCGGACGTACTCACCCCGACGCGGACACATGACACGGACGCCGGTCTGGACCTGTATATCCCCGAAAGGCAAGGCCGCCTCATCCACCCGGGCACCGCATACGCGATCGACCTCGGAGTCCGGGTTGCCATCCCCGACGGCTACTACGGGCAGCTGACACTCCGCTCCTCCGCCGCCGCGAAGGGCCTCACCCTCCCCAACGGCGTCGGCATCATCGACTCCGGCTACAGGGGCACCCTGAAAGCTATCGTGGTCGCCCTCTTTGAGCCGGTACCGGTCGCCGCCGGGGAGCGGATCTGCCAGCTGCTCATCCTCCCCCAGCCGCCCGTCGACATAGAGATCGGCACCGTGGAGGACGACACGCCCCGCGGGCGGGGCGGCTTCGGATCCACCGGCACTGGCGCCGTAATCCGCGACTACGCCCCCCGGGAGGCCGACACCCTCACCATCGGCCGCCTCGCGAGACAGCTGCAGGACGCCGCCCTCCAGTACGGAAGTGACACCCCTGTCGCCGTGCCCGCCGGCGGCGGCATCGGCTACGAACAGGCGGACGACCTGCTCATGGTCAATACAGTCAAGACTGGACGCGCCGGCGGCTGGGACCAGTACCGCGCCGACACCGACGGCACCCCCATGGCGGTGATCTCATGAACGACAGCGTTAACCACCCCGCCCACTACACGCGATGGCCCGTCGAGGTCATTGACCTGACCGAACGCGAAGGTTTCCTGTACGGCAACGTCCTCAAGTACGCCCTCCGCGCCGGCATCAAGTCGGGCGCCTCGTACGGGGAAGACATGGCCAAGGCGACCTGGTACGCCACCCGGCTCACCACCAGGATCGCCAAGGTCACCTCCCTCGACGACGGCCTGCGCGCCCTCCGGAAGCGCGGAGACAGCACGTTCCGATACCTGGACGACCGCCAGGAGGACACCACCGAGATGAGCGGCCACCTGCGGGACCAGCTTGCCGTCATCTACGACCAGGTCGAGAGGAGGATGCGCGCGACATGGGACGCAACCTGAGATCCGCGAAAGCAGCCGGCAGCCGGTTCGAGCGACTCATCGCGGACTATCTCAACGACCGCCTCGAGGGCTGCCACGTAGACCGACAGGTCAAGACTGGCGCCGCCGACTCGGGCGACCTGTACGGCGTGGCGTGTCGCGGCAGGCAAATAGCCATTGAATGCAAAAACGTGACCAAAATGGGGTTGCCACAATGGGTGCGGGAGGCGCATACTGAAGCATCGAACATCGGAGGTCTGACCGGCATCGTCATCCACAAGCGCCACGGCAACGCCAAAGCCGCCGACCAATGGGTGACCATGACAGTCACGGACCTCGTCACCATCCTGAACTGCGCCAACAGAAGGGACCCCGCAGAATGACCGCCCAGGTAGTCACGGCCGAGGAGCTCATCGAGTACCTCACCGACATCGTCGACAGGTACGGCGACATTCCAGTCATCATCAACAGCGAAACCTCCGGCACGGTCGAATCGATTGGACGCCCCATGGTGTTGCCCGTCACCCCCGCCGGAGAAGTGGACGGCTTCCAGGCCTACGAGTATGGCCGCCTGGAAAACGCACCCCAAACCAAGGCCGCCCTCATCAACTGAAAGGACCGCACATCATGGCCGTTGAGACAGTCACCACCGGAACCCTCGTCAAAGACCCTGAAGTCCACTACGCACAGTCCGGCACCCCCATCACCTCCCTCCGCATCGGCGCCACACGCAGAGCGAAAGACAAGTCAACCGGCAGGTGGGGGGACGACGGGGCACCCCTGTACGTGTCGGCCGCCCTATTCGGAGACGAGAACACCTACCTCGCAGACGTCCTCAAGAAGGGAGACCGAGTCACCGTCACCGGCACGATGACCCTCCGGGAGTGGCACGCCGGAGAGAGGGACGGCATCGACCACGACCTGCGCAACTGCCGCCTCTGCGGGTACGTCCGCAGGGCCGACCGGGATGGCGAGTCCCGGAGCCAGTACCAGCCCGGCCAGCTCGGTCAGGCCGCAGCAAACCCGCTCGCCGGGCAGGTCAACTTCGACACAGCGCCCTTCTGACGGGCGCCGACAGTGGGGCCGGCCCGCACCGGCCGGCCCCACCACTTAACCCAGCAACTCATAGCCCAGGAGAAACAACCCATGGCCTCATACGAGATCTACATCACCGACCAGCCCGGCTGCCAGCAGTGCCGCTCCTCGAAGCGGTACCTCACCAAGAACAACACCCCCTACATGGAGGCCCGCTTCAAAGACGACAAGACCGCCCAGGACCTCGCCGCCGAGCATGGTTACGCGGCAGCCCCCGTCTGCTACGTCGCCGACCGGAACACCGGTCGCGTCTACGACTCGTGGGCCGGGTTCAACATGTACAAGCTCCGCACCTGGGTCAACAACTACAAGGCGGGGGAGTGACATGTCCCCCCTTGACGAGGCCATCATCGCGAACGACTCTCTCCCACCAGCCCAGCGGCGCACCAACCAAGCCATCGCCGACGAATACAACACCAGCGAGGCCGCCGTCCGACGCCACAGGAAAGCCCTGAAGCGGCGATCCGAGCAACAGCAACAGGGCACTGACGCGTACTTCGGGGTGCCCATCGAGGCAATCTCCGCTCGCGGGAAGACCGTCCGCCTGGCTGACGGCTCCTACGAAAAGATCACGTGGAAACCGGGAGCTGCAGAGCGGGCCGAGGTGAAGCGACTTGCCTACGAGGACATCGCCCCGATCTTCGCGGAGAAGCCCACCCCTCCCGCCGAACGCCGCCGGTCCGGGACGCTCGTGGTTGTCGTCTCCGACATGCAGATAGGCAAGACTGACGTCCGCGGAGGCACCAAAGAAACCGTCCGAGCTGTCCGGTCGGCAATCAGGGGAATCGCCCAGGCCGCCGCCGCCTACGACGAGATCATCCTCGTTGACTGCGGAGACAGCACGGAGAACTTCACGAACACCGTGTCCCAGGCGCAGACCTGCGACATGGGCCTCGTGGAGCAGATCCGCACCGCCCAAGGGGTCCTCGCTGACGCCGTCCGCCAGCTTGCCAAGGCCTGCCCGTCGATCACCTATGTGGCAGTCCCGTCCAACCACTGCCAGGTTCGCAGCGGAATCGGACGGAGCAACCGAGCGAACATCGCCGCAGACGATTACGGCCTCCTGATCCAGTCGAACATCCAGATGGCCGTAGAGGGGCGCCTCGGCTATGAGGGAGTCGGCTTCCTGGCCCCGTCGCCCCACCTGGAGTCACTGACTGTGCACGCCCAGGACGGCACAGTCATGGGCGTCACCCACGGTCACGCGGCCGGCAGTAAAGGGCGCGTCGCAGACTGGTTCCGCGGGCAGGCGTTCGGCTGCGTAGCGGGCATGCAGAACGCCCGCGTACTTCTGCACGGCCATTGGCACTCCTTCTCCGTGCAGACAGTCGGAGACAGCCGGCAGATCATCTGCGCACCGACCGTCGATCCGGGGAGCAGTTGGTTCCAGAACGCGTCCGGGGAGTCATCTTTACCGCGACTGCTGACGTTCGAGCTGGGGCAGGGAACGTCGTCCGGTTGGCGCCTCTGGTCCTGAGGTGCTCCGCCGCCACGGTCTACGTGGCCCCAGGGTCCGGCCCTCCTCGTCGCCAAGATGCGCGGGAGGGCCGGACCTTCCCTGTGGGTGACGAGTATCACGGCGGGCGGCGTTGACGGGACGAGAGGAAAAGGGCAATATTGTTCCTACCAAGCCAACAAGAAAGGAATCGGCGATGAGCGCAGCCACCCCGGAACAGGAAGCAACACGCACGAACGAAACCAAGGCCCTGATGGCCACCACGGTCATCGAAGATCTCGAGCGGCTCATCGAGCAGCACGGAGACTTGCCGGTGCTGATAGGGCTGGGCCACACTCTGACGACGCCGGAGCGCCCGAGAGTCATGGAAGCAGTCAGGGAAGAGCGCGTAAAGACGGAGTTCATCTGCCACCGCCCACTCCTGAGCGATCTCAATACGACACCCATCATCCACCTCGGTTGACATCCACAGCGAACATAAGGCGCACCAGGGACGCGAACCAAACGAAGGGAACGCAAACCACGACGACCTCCGCGAGGCCCCAGAGAGGATAGGACACCTCGACACGGCACCCCTCAACGCACCCCCCAGAAAGAACGGAACCAACAATGAGAGCAGCCAGCACCGCTCGGATCGCGGCCTGGAACTTCATCGCCGACACCGACCTCCCCGTCGGCACCAAGGTCACCGTCAAGGACGGACAGGTGACTATCCACCCTCGCGGCGGCCAGCCAGTCAGCGCCCCCTACGGGCCCGAGGACACCCTCGAGAGCCTCCACCGCGCCCTCAAAGGCGCAGCCCAGACGACCTCACAAGACCCCCACTGATAGGCCACCAAACAATCTCCCAGAGCCAAAGAAAGGGACACCGAAGTGTTTTACCCCCACCAGCCGACACGACCCACCCCCATCGAGGACGTCTCCGCCGGCAGCCTCATCATCCGAGATGGCGCCACATGGAGGGTCGAGTCCAACACCCCCACCCCCGGCCGTCCCGCCTACCGGACCCTCACCCTCCGAGGCGGCCAGGCGGGCTCCCAAAAAGGGTCCTACGCAACCGCCCCCGCCGGATCTATAGTCATCGTCCGCACCGCCTGAAAGGAACCGCCGACATGCGCCACGCCGCCCCCCACGCCACCGCCAACCGCAAACTCAGTCGGGCCGCCCAGATCGCCCTCGGCGCCGCCACCTACGCCATCGCCGGCCTGTCCGCCTGCGCCATCACCCTCACTGTCACCTTCGCCCTCTGGAGCCTCTGGCAGCTGCTGGGGGTGAACTAATGACCCCCGCCGGAGTCGTCAGCAAGGCCCTCACCATCATCGACGCGCGCGGCCTCGACCGCACCCAGCTGAAAGTGGCTACCGGCCCACGCGAAGCCATCATCCGCAGAGGCCAGAGGCCATCAGGGATCCACGTAACCCTCACCCGCCGAGGCGTCACCTGGCACGTGGTCAGCGGCGACACCCGCTGGGCGGGGACCAGCCGGGACGCCGCAGCCACCCAGGTCGCCCATGCCATCGAGGTCGGATGGAGGTGACGGCGGACGAGGGGGCCTATCAGCCGGCGCCATCATCGCCACCAGGCCAACCCCCCACCTAAGCAAAGCCGCCGCATACTCCTCCAAACGGAACGCACGGATGCGGAGACGGTGCGCCTCCTCCTCGGCGAGGTCGCGCGCCGCCTCCGCTTTTTCACGCCCCTCCTCCAGGAGCTGCACCCTGCGAGTAAGCGCCCTCGTGATCGCCTCCAACGCCTCGACGCGCCTGTCCGCGGTCTTGTCCGCCCTCGCAAACAACCACCCCACCCATGAGGCGACGCCAGCCAGGGCGGCGCCTACCAGCTCCGCCGGGAGCGGAGGAAAAGAAATCTCATGCATGGGCCAAGTGTCCCACCCGGGCGATGCTGCGACACTCACGCAAACGGGGCGTACATCATCGGGGCAATGCGCTTGCCGCCGCCGTTCGCCGGCACGTTCGTGATCACCGTCTTATTGGGCCACACTTCGATCGTTGCGCCGTCAGACGTGCCGTCCGCCTTCAGGAGCGGGTAGGCAGTCCTCTGCGGCTTCCGATCGCCGAGCAGTGCCGGCGGGATCACGGCCAGCCGCTTCTGTCCGACCGCGGGGACCGTCACCGTCCCCCATTCTGAACGAGGGCCCACACAAAGAGCATTCCCCTCAACGGCAGCCATGAACGTATCGCCAGGGACGGCATCCCCGCGGAATGTCGTCCACGTGGTCGGCGCCGGGGAGCCTTCGCCGCCCTGATAGGCGCCGCCAGTGCGCCCCAGCACAGGCAGGGCGGCCACCACCTCACCCCACGCCTTCATCGTCTCCGGGTGGGTGGCGCGCACGTCATACCCGTTGTAGTCGCCGACATTCCACAGCCCCAGGCCGGCCAGGCCGGACGCAGTAACACACGGAACCAGCGCACGGAACTTCGCTGCCCTATCAGTGTCGCTCGTGTGGTCCGAGTTGAAGCCACACTCCTCCATGAGTGCAAGCTTCCCGCCAGACTGAGCAACATCCACGAACCTGGAGATGCCGGGCTTCAGCTTCTCCGGCCCGTCGTACCCGTGGAACGTGAGCGCGTCCACCCAAGGCATGGCGGCGAGCCGGTCCACCGCGTCGCCGTACGCACCGCGATCCGGACCGTCAGAGTTCAGATGGTTGAAGCCGCCCGCGGTGATCGGCCCGTCATAGTCCAGCTTCCGGACCGCGATCGCCTGCTGCTGGAGCGCCCACAGGTACTGGTCTGGGGACTTCGCCTGCTGGACTGGGTTGTTATCGCCCCACAAGATGTCCGGCTCGCCCGACAAAGCCACGGCAGATACCTCAGGGGCATGCGCGTAGTCGTAATCGGCGCCAGGGAACTGCCGGCCGAGGATCTGCCCCATCGGCGACAGCCACGCAGGCCACTCCAGGAAGTACGGGTTCGTCCCCTCTTTGATCAGCAGGTTCCGGTAGTAGGAGAAGTCGATGATGATGCGGAAGCCGGCGTCCACGGCGGCCCGCACCTTGCTGTCCATCTCGCCGAGCTTGTCCCCCTTGTTGGCGGCCGCCTGAACGGTCGACTCCTCGAAGATGTTCGTCAGCCGCATATGCGTGCCACCCAGTGCTGCAGCCTGCGCGGCCCACCTTGCGCCATCCGGCGCCCCGTAAGCGGAAATCTGCACGCTACCTCGCAGCGCCTCGGTGCGCACGCGGCGACTCTCTGACGGATCCAGCGTAGCCATAACTCCTCCAAGTAGTGACGAAACCTGCCCCCCCGATTGTTTCACAGGAGGGGCAGGTAACAGCCGGGGCGTCAGTCGGTGGCGCCGAGCGAGAACACGCGGAACCTCGTCCCCGGGTAGACGCCGCCATCGAAATGCCAGTATGGGTCGGTGCCATACGATCCGGTCGTCGTGTACGCGGCAGTATGCGTCCCCGCGTCAGCCTCCATCTTCCAAGACAGGTGGTGCGTCATGAAAGTCCGGTTGTACTGCAGCTCCGTCTGCCACTGGTTGACATTGTCCAACAGGAAACCGAAGTAGTAGGAGCCGGAGGCCTTGTTCTTCTCGTCCTCCGAGCCGAAGTCGGAGTGGACGATCGACACGCACACGTCCAAGCTGAACTCGAGGAGGCTGCGGACGGGCAGCTGGAACGTGGACTGCCCCCAACGGCGCGTCGTGTGGTCCGACGTAGGCCGACCACGCCCGTTCGACTTATCCCAATGGTCGACAAGCACGCCCGAGTAGCCAGACACGGGCACGATGTTGTAGTCGGCGCCAGTCTTCGACCCGTCCGCCGAGTACAACACCCCGCCGATCAGGAACATCGCCGGCGATGCGGACGTCACCACACCGGCAGGTGCCTGCGCGAGGCGGGCACGAGCCTCCTGCATGGACGCAACACGAACGAACGTGCCCACACTGTCACTGAAACGCCCCCAGGCGCCCAGCAAATCCGAGTACGCGGTCGGAACAACCGCCCCGTCCCATCTAGTGTTAGCCATCCCTCGATCCTTTCAGTTTGAAATGAACAACGCCGACAGGCGCATGTTGTCAATCAGGAGCCACCCGTTCTCCGAGCCCATGTCGGGAGTGCGGATGGCGAAATGCCAGAACAAGCGGACATTCGTGCGCAACTGCATGAGTCCCGAGGCTGACACCTTCACGTTCTTCGCGCCCGGCTCTATGGATATGGAGTTTCCGACAGCTAGAGCCCAGTTCCCCGCAGGGTTCACCTCCACGAGCAGTGTCGTCCAGAGCGAGGAGTAGTGGCTCGACAGCGTCGCCTGGATGGTGACCCAATACAGGCCGCTATACACCGCCTGCGGAATGTTGTTCTTTCCAATGCGGAAATCCTGGGCGTCATACTCGAACCACTCGGTGTCGTTTTCGAGCTTTCCAGGCCACCACTCCCAGTAGTTCCGCTGCAGGACGCGCTGTTGGTTCGTCGTCCCAATGAAATGCGGCGGCATGACTAGCGATTTAAGCGGACGCTGATACTCCAGTTGGTTGGTGCCGGCCGCATACATCTGCCCGTTAGTGAAACGGAACCACGCGTTGGTCCCAGCGTCATTCGGCTGAGACTGGCGGAACAGCAGGGAGTTACCCTTCAGGCGGATCGACGAAGTGTCATACACCGTCCGGTACCAAAGCTTCAAGTTTTTGAACGAAATAGTCGTCGGAGAGTAGAGCGGGAAGATGCGCAAGTAGTAGCGTCGCGTCCCCGTGTCAGCCTTCTTCCAGTTCGCAATACTGATCGTCTGCCAGCCATCCAAAGTGCGATTGCGGGACAACTCGATGCCGTCGCGCAGCAAGACGATCTCCATCTCGGTTGTTCCCGCCGTGTCGGCGGCCCAGAAATCCAGGGTCGCATCGAACACGTCGCCATCAGGGAGGTCTACGAACGTCTCCCAGCAGGCGTTATACGTGAAATCCAGGGTCGACGTATACTTGCCGGTCATCTCCGTATCCGACGCGGACGTGATCGTACACAGCCCTTTAGCGTCGCTGTCACCGTACCGATTCGCCCACACGCGCGTCATAGGGATCGACTGGGAATTCCAGTCCCCCTCATCTGCGTCCACCGCCTTGTATGGCAGGCCTTTTTTATTGAGCGACTCAGCAGACTCGGAGTACGCATACATGGACGATCCGACGATCTTGGAGCCGAAGATGTTATTGCCTTTAAGGTTACCAACCACCGCATCTCCGGTAATGGTGGCCTTGCCGGCCGTCAGCATCTCCGTGGTCACAGACCCGAAAGCGGACACTTTCGCCCACAGCTCTTTGCTTGCGTAGATGGCGTCGGATGTCACGCTGCCAGGGGCGAGCATGGTTGCGCCGACCTTCTGACACAGAACAATCGCAACAACCTCCACCTTCGTGCCCTTACCGGCACACACCTGGCAGACACCGCCCGCCACGGAGGACGCCGGAGACCAATCGACGTCCTCCGTATGCCACCCCGCGTCCTTGTACGGGAATGCCTGCAAAGCCGCCCCCCCAACCTTCAGCTGCAGGCCGCCGGCAGAGCCCTGCAGGTAGCGGTACGTAAGCCGCAGCACCCACACCTTCCCAGCAGGAATCTTGAACGACTGGTTCAGTTGCGCCTCCGATGCGGCGCCGCCGACCAGCCGGACCCCAGTCGACCGGCCGCCAGGGGCGTCCCTAATGTCCGACACGAACGCCGCAGACCCACCGGCCGGAGCGA
>ERZ1674201.10-NODE-10-length-32990-cov-10.867284_pt1 | contig 32990 bp, 23 predicted proteins | sample MGYA00581114_ERZ1674201 | MGnify/ENA primary metagenome ERZ1674201 (study PRJEB41354, sample SAMEA4873309) | human saliva metagenome | biome: human-associated habitat [ENVO:00009003]; feature: mouth environment [ENVO:08000002]; material: saliva material...
CAATGGTACTGCAACCGACAGGTTGTGGGAGAGTAGGACACCGCCACAACACAACACACAGTAGCGGCCAGGAACCCAACGGTTCCTGGCCGCTCCGCATTACCACACGCAAAAACCACCCCTAACGACCGACACACACAAAACCACACCCAGCAAACACACCAGCGTGCATGAGACCGAGCGAACACACCCGCGCGCGTGTGGTCCCGCTCCTGTGAGCCTGGGCAGCCACGCCCACGCACGCATGAGAGGGTCGGCGCGCCACTGTGCGGGTTCACGTGCGCATCTCAGTGGCTAACGCGCGAGCGCGGCGTTGAGCTGTCTCGGGCGCCCGGCCTGCAGGCTGGAGGCGCGCTTCCTGCGCTTGGTATGGGGACGGATGCGGGGGCTGTGCGTCTCTTCTGCGCTGGGTGCCCGGGAACTGGCGGGGCCAACATGTTGCGTCCTGTATCCCTCACAGTGTGCGCACAGAGAACCCCTCGTTGGGCAAGAATTTGGGGATGGCTGCTAGCCCTGTCAACCATTTGTAGGACTTGTGTCCTATTTGATAGCAGCCGGGGTTGTCCCGCAATGATACAGGCTGTAAAGTACTTGACGTTTCAACAAACTTGCGAAAGGAAAAGCCATGGCTTCCGTTGCTGTCGTTCTCGGTTCTATCCGCCCCGGTCGTGCGGGTGAGCAGGTCGTCCGTTGGATCGAGGAGCAGTCGCTCCGCCTCGAGGGCGTCACCCCCATCTTCATCGATCTTCGCGACTACAACCTTCCTTTCTTCGCCGAAGAGATGCCCCCGTCGATGCAGGCCCCGACCCTGCCCGAGGCCGTGCGCCTCCGCACCAACATCGAGGCCCTTGACGCCGTCGTCTTCGTGACCCCCGAGTACAACCATTCGATCTCCGGTGTCCTGAAGAATGCCATCGACTACCTGCCCCCGGCCACGCTGAAGGACAAGGCGACGGCTCTGGTCGGCTACTCCTACTACGGCGGCGTCACCCCGCGCACGCACCTGCGCGAGATTCTCTCCACCTTCGGTGCCGACGTCCGCGATCAGGAGATCGGCATTAACCTTGGTTCTGACTTCGTCGACGGCGCCTTCACGCCGTCGGAGGAGCTGAGCGCCCAGCTTCGCGAGCTTCTCGCCTCCCTGGCCTGAGAACGCTATTTCGCGTGGTTTTGCGGCCTGTCATGGGCCGCTCGGGCCTCGTGAGAATGGCGATGATGGGCGGGTGGCCCGGCAGTAACTGCCGGGCCACCCGCCCATTTTTTGACGGCTGTGTCGCTTGCTTGCTGGCGCGCCGCTAGATCCATGTCGGGAGCCACATGTGGGCTCGCCAGAACTCGTAGTCGACGACGTCCGCGCGCCACAGGGGTAGGAACCACAGGGCGCACGCGAGGATCGTGATGGTCAGGCCGACCGCCATGACGCGCCCCGTGATCTCGGTTCTGCGCGGCATGGGGAGGATAGATGGCTGGCCGTCAGGGGCGATGGCGCCGGCGAGTAGGCCGATCATCCACGCGACGGCGAGGGCTACGAAGGGCGCGAAGGCCACCGTGTAGAAGGTGAAGATCGTCCGGTGCGCGTAGCCCAGCCATGGTACGTAGAGGGCGAGGTAGCCCGTCAGGATGACGCCCGCGCGCCAGTTGCGGTAGTAGAGAGTCCCCCACACGACGAGCATGAGTGCGCCGATGCCGATCCACCACAGGATCGGGTTGCCCAGGGCTACGACGTTTGTCGCGCAGTTGCCGGAGGGGCATCCGGTGACGGCCTCCCCGTTGGCCCAGTGGAAGGAGGTCGGTCGAATCTGTGCGAGCCACGTGTAGGGGTTCGACTGGTAGGTGTGCGGCGTCTCGAGGCCGTTGTGGAACTTCCACATATCTCGGTGGTAGAGCCACAGGTCGGCCAGCGCACCCCCGAAGCCGGAGATGCCGGAGCGGCCGTGCCCGTATGCGCGTGGGTGTATGAACCATCCGAACCAGGAGGCGATGTAGGTCAGGATCGCGGGGGGCACCATGAGGATGAAGGCCCACCACACGTCGGCCAGGAGGGCGCCGCGAACGGGGGAGGGGTGTCCCGCCGCCCAGCGGGCCGTGATCTCGCGGATGGCGACGAACAGGCCGAGGAGGGCGAGGACGTAGATGCCGGACCATTTCACCGAGCCCGCGAGGCCGCACAGGACGCCGGCTGCGAGCAGCCAGGGGCGGTTGCCCGCGTTGGGTCCGACGGCAAAGCCGCGGCGGTCGCGCACGAGGAGGAAGTCGCGCAGGTCTCGCCATCCCGAGCGCGGCGCGGTGACTTGGTCCCATTCGCGCAGTGTGCGCATCAGGCGCGGACGGGCGGACTGCTGGTCCTTGACGACGCAGAGGAAGGCGGCGAGCGCGAACATTGCGAGGAAGCCGTCGAGGATGGACGTGCGGCTCATGACGATGGCCTGGCCGTCGGTGGCCAGGAAGAGCCCCGCGATGAGCGTGAGCGCAGGGTTGCGGAAGAGGTTGTACGCGAGGCGGCACAGGAGTAGCACGGTGATGACGCCGCAGATCGCGGTGGTGATGCGCCAGCCGACGGGGTCGGCCTGTCCGAAGAGCTTCATGCCCAGGGCGATGATCCACTTCCCGGTGGGCGGGTGGACGGCGTAGGAGGCCGTCGCTGAAAGCCTCGACGTGTCGCCGGCGACGAAGGTGGGGTCGTAGTTCTGCGGCCACGTCCCCTCGTAGCCGAGGGTGAGGAGGGACCACGCGTCCTTGACGTAGTACGTCTCGTCGAAGATGAGCGTGCGGACGTTGTCCAGGCCGGTCAGGCGGATGACGGCTGCGATCAGGGTGGCGAGAGCTGTTGCGACCCAGCCGGCGGCGGGGGTGCTCAGGAGGGTGTCCCATTGGCGGGGTTTACTCGGGGACGAGGCCGGGGTGGCCGACTCGGGTTCCGTGGCCGCGGGTGGCGGGTCCTGGGCATCTCGTGACGGGGGCGTTGTCGCCTCGCAGTCGGTGGGTGCCGCAGCGCTGGCGGGCGCCGAGGTGTCGACGTGTTCCTCGGGGGAGACCGTGTCGTCGTGCGTCTGCGTCTGGGCGCCTCGAGGGGTGTTGTGGTTCGTGTTCGTCGTGTCCATCACCTAGCGAGTGTAGCGGGCGGCGTCGCGTGGGCAAATAGCGGCTGTACATCTGGCGAGGTGCGGTGGGAAGATGTGCACGCCGATGGAGTTGAGAAACGTTCTCGAATTGCCCTATAATTTTCGGGTACCCGAAAAGTTTGTAGGAGCGAAGATGATCCTCTCCCCCCACTCACCAACACGCCGCGCGAGCCTCGCCGTCCTCGGCCTCGCCCTCGCGCCGCTGGCGGCGTGCGCCCCCGCCTCCTCGGCCCACGGCCTGACGATCGTCGCCACGACCACGCAGATCTGCGACTACGTCACGCAGATCGCGGCGGCCTCCAACGACCTCTCCCTCGACAAGACCGACGCCTCCGGCACACAGACCCACGTCGGGGCCGCCCCCGAGGGTGCCGCGCTCACCATGAGCCTGACGTGCCTCCTAGCCCCCAACGCCTCGGCCCACGAGCACGAGATGACCCCCTCCCAGACCGCCGCCCTGGCCGACGCCGACGTCATGGCCGTCTCCGGCGTCGACCTCGAGCACTTCCTCGACGACGCGGTCGCCTCCTCCGGATTCCACGGGCGCATGGTCGTCACCTCCGGCGTCCTGACGGCATCGGACGTCGACAACCCCGGCGCGCCCGACCCGCAGACCCCCTACACGATCGACCGAGGAGACCAACGAATCGAGGTGGCGCCCTGGCCCTTCCCGCCCGAGACCGCCGGTGAGGAACCCGAGTTCCGTTTCGACCCGCACGTGTGGACCTCGCCGGCGCGCGCCCGCATCCAGGTCGCCAACCTGGGGGCCGGACTGGCCGCCGCCGCGCCCGATGCCGCCTCCTCGATCAACGAGGCCACGGCCTCGTACCTGGAGGACCTCGACGCCCTCGACGCCTGGGCGAGGGAGGCGATCGCCACCGTCCCCGAGGCCCAGCGCGTCCTGTTCACCTCCCACGACGCGTTCGGCTACTTCTCGGCCGACTACGGGATCCGCTTCATCGGCGCCGCCCTGTCCGACTTTAACGACCAGCAGGACGCGACCGCGGACCACATCGCCTCGGCCGTGCAGGCCGTGAAGGACTCCGGGGCCGTTGCCATCTTCGCCGAAAACTCCAACAACTCCAAGTCCATCGAGGCGATCGCGCGAGGCGCGGGCGTCACCCCCATCGTCGGGGACGACGCCCTCTACGGCGACTCGCTCGGCCCTGATGGCTCAGAGGGGGCGACCTACGTCGGTTCGATTATCCACAACACGCGCGCGGTGACCCAGGCCTGGGGCGGCACCGTCCCCGCCCTGCCCGAGCGACTGGAGGCCCCCTGATGGCGACTCTCGTGTCCTTCCGGGACGCGACGCTGGGGTATGGGGGCACCCCGGCGCTGTCCGGCCTGACTCTCGACGTCGTCGGGGGAGGGGCCCTCGCCCTCGTCGGCCCCAACGGCGGTGGAAAGACCACGCTCATGCGCGCCGTCGTCGGCACCTGCTCGCTCCTGTCGGGACGCGTGGAGGTGAACGCCGAGCGTATTGGCCTGGTGCCCCAAAGCGCTGACCTCGACCTCACCTTCCCTGTCAGCGCCGCCGAGGTCGTCACCATGGGCCTGATCGGCGAGGCCGGCTGGGGCAAGCGCATCACCGCGGACATGCGGCGCCGGGTGAGCGCCGCCCTCGAGCGCGTCAACCTCGCCGACCGGGCGAGCCGTCGCTTCGGCACGCTCAGCGGCGGCCAGCGCCAGCGCGTCCTCGTCGCGCGCGCACTCGTCGCCCGCCCCGAGCTGGTCATGATGGACGAACCCTTCAACGGCCTGGACGCCCCCAGCCGCGACATCATCACGCGCCTCATCGCCTCTCTCACCGAGGATGGGGTGGGCGTCGTCGTCTCCACACACGACCTCTCCCTCGCGCGCGACGTGTGCTCGCGTGCGTGCGTGCTCGCCTCGCGCCTCGTCGCCCTCGGGCCCACGAACGAGACCCTGGCCCCCGAAATCCTCGCGCGCGCCTACGGGTCGAGCGCGGATGAAGCGATCGCGTCCCTGTCATGATCGCCCCCTACCTGCTGCGCCCGATCATCGTCCTGGGCCTGCTCGCGCTCGCGGCGGGCCCGGCCTCGACGCTGGTTAACCTGCGCCGAGCAGAGTTCGGCGCCGAGACCATGGTGCACGGTGTCTTCCCCGGCATCGTCGTGGGCATGGCCGTCGGCGGGCGGGGTGCCATCATTCCCGGCGGTGCCGTGTGCGCGGCCCTCATTGCGGCCGCCCTGACGGCCGCGTCGCGGCGCCCGCGCTCCAGTGAGGCGACGACCGCGGTCCTGCTCACCGCCTTCTTCTCCCTCGGCATCGTCATCTCGCTGCGCATCGGCGACATGTCCGGACAGCTCGAATCCCTCATGTTCGGCCGACTCCTGGACATCACGCCCTCCCGAATGTGGACGAGCGGAGCGGTTCTCGTGGCGGCCTTCCTGCTCCTGCTGGCGACCTGGCGCGCCCAGGTCGCCGTCGCCTTCGACCGAGAGTCCGCCGCCGTATCGGGGATTCCCGTCACCTGGATCGACGTCGCCTTCAACGCGGCCCTCGGCGCGATCGTCGTCGCCGCCTCGACGGCCGTGGGCGTGCTCCTCGTCGTCGGCTACCTCGTCGTGCCCGGGGCCTGCGGGCGCCTCCTCGCCGCCGGGACGCGCTCGATGGCGGTGTGGGCGGGTGCCTGCGCGCTCGCGGGCGGCTGGCTCGGATTCGGGGCCGCCTTGGCGCGCACCTCCCGTCCCCTGTCCCCGCAGGCGTGCGTCGCCCTCGGCGTGCTCGCGTGCTTCGCGCTCGCGTGCGCGGTGCGGGCCCTGCGCGAGCGGCGCGCGGGGCACGACGAGGCCTCGGGCGGCCCTCAGGGCGCCGTGGACCCGCGTGAAACAGGGCGTGAAACATGGGGGGCGGCGACGCTTGCGGCGGGGGAGGCATCGTGATCCTCAGCCTCCTCATGATTCCCGCCCTCCACGTCGCGCTCATCGGCGGGCTGTGCGGGCTCGTCGGCGCCTTCGCCTACCTGGACCGGCGCATCTTTTTCGCCGAATCCGTCACCCACGGGACCTTCCCAGGCGCGGTCCTCGGCGTCGTCGTCGCCTCCGGCCTCGGCCTCGGACACTCGGGCATGTCTGCGGCGCTCTACGTCGGCGCCTTCCTGGGGACTCTCCCTCTGGTCGCCCTCATGCGTCGCCTCGCCTCCATCCCCGGGATCTCCAGCCAGGGGGCCGCGGGCATCGTCCTCACCGCCGGCTTTGCCGCCGGCTACTTCCTGGCGACCTGGTTCAAACCCCTTCCCCTCGCGGTCAGCTCGTTCCTCACCGGATCCGTCATGACCGTCTCGCCCGCGGACGTCGCGTGGGCGGGCGCCGTCGGGCTCCTCGCCGTCGGTGTCGTCGCCGCGGGGCACCGACAGCTCCTGGCCCATTGCTTCGACCCCGCCGACCCCGCGGCGGCGCGCGGTGCCTCGCGCGACGAACGCATCATCCTTGGCCTCATCCTCGCCGCCGTCACCGTCGCGATCCCAGCCGTCGGCACGATTCTGTCGATCGCCCTCATCGCCGCCCCCGCCGCCGCGCTCGCGCCCCTCGTGCGAAGCTCGCGCGCCTTCCTCATCGGATGCCCGCTGCTCGGCGCGGCGCTAGGAATCGCCGGCCTTGCGATCGCGGTCCCCGCACGCCTGAGCGCCGGCGGCACCATCGCGCTGGTGAGCGCGGGCGCCGTCCTCGTCTCGCGCGTGCCCGGCTGGATCCGCTCGCGAGGCCTCGGCACCGCACGCGGGGCAGGGGCGGGGAACCGCTGAAGAAACCCGGGCCTTGGGCCGCCACGAAACGGACACCCGACGGCGCTGTCCGCGCGAAGGCAGCCCCGGCCTCGTCCCTGAGCGCGGAGTATGACAACAGTCAGTCATCGCCCCTCTAAAAACCCGAACAATCACTATTCTCGCGCGCACAGTGCGTGTCGATGTGTCCTCCACTCACCATGCCGCTCACAAGAAGATCCGTGCGGTTGTCGCGACTTGAAATGTCACCTGACCAGCGGTGTTGGAAAAAGCCTTTCTGCGCAATTAGACTGGGAGAAAAAATGGTGTCGGCCCGGCAGGCCGGGGCAGCGCGAAGGAGGAGATACGATGGGAGACACCACCATTGAGATCATCGTTATTGACGATCACCGCGTCGTCGGTCTCGGCGTGACAGCCGCGTTCAACAACCGGGGCGTCGACGCCTCAATCAGCTGGGCCCCGACCGTCCGCGACGCGAAGCGATTGCGGGGACAGGTCGCCATCCTCGACCTGCGCCTCGCCGACGGCTCCGACCCTGACCGCAACATCGCAGACCTCACCGAGCGCGCAATTCCCGTCGTCGTCTACACCTCCGGCGACGACCCGTACCTGGTGCGCCGAGCGATCGCCGGGGGAGCGCTGTCCATCATCCGCAAGTCCGCTCCCCCCGAAGATCTCGTCGAAGCCGTCCTCGCCGCCGCAGACGGCGCCACCTTCCCCACCCCCGACTGGGCCGCCGCGCTCGACGCCGACGAAGATTTCCTCGCCGATCACCTGTCTGACCTCGAGGCACGAATCCTCACCCACTATGCCTCCGGCGAGAGTTCTGCTTGCGTCGCGCGCACCCTGAGCGTCTCAAAGAACACCGTCAATACCTATATCGCTCGAATCCGCGACAAATACAGGGAAGCGGGACGCCACGCCGATTCCCGCGTCGACCTTTTCCGACGCGCAGCTGAAGACGGCCTCGTTAGTTACTTCGAGTGATGCACCCGCGCACGCTCGGCCCCTACGCGCTGCAGATGCAGCGCCTGATAGTCCTCATCGCGGTTCTGGCGGCCGTTTCCATATCGATCGTCAGCGGCCCCCAGCTGATCCCGACGTGGAGCTCACCGACTGACGTCGCCCAATGGCTGGTCTATTCGCCAAACCTGATCGTGCCCACGTGCGCTGGGATGTGCGCGCTCGCGGCGACCATCACGACGGTGAGGAGACGCCGGTACACGCCGACCCCCGCCGATACCGGGTGGTTCCTGCTGACACGCCTCTACCTGGTGTGTTACCTGGCCCTCATGATCGCGTGCGTGGCGATGCCCGCAGTCCAGCTCGCTTCGCCGATCCCGCCGGTCTACTACCAGGCGGTCGTCTCCGACACCAGCCCCATCCTGGCTCTGAACCTGCCGGCCGCGATCTGTTGCATCGCCGTCCTGCGTGGCCGTCACACAGCCGTCTACCTCAGTGGCATCGCGTTCCTGCAGGTCATGACCCTCATACCGGCCAACCCCACCAACACGGTGTTCGAGACGGCGGTCGGCCCCCTCTACTTCCTACTTGTCGCTGTGACTCACGCGGGAATGCTTGAGTGGACGTTGACGACCGTTCGAGGCCTCGACGAGTCGCGTCGCAGTGCCCGTGACGCCGAGCGGGCCCTGTCCGTCGAGCGTGCCCGGGGCCGCGCGCGGGCACGCAGCAACGGACTCATCCACGACTACGTGCTCTCCGCGCTGATTCTCGCGTTCAAACCGGGGATCGCCCGCTCCGATGCGCGCGCGGGCGCCGATGCCGCTCTGCGCGCGCTGGTTCCCGACCCTCCTTCCAGCGCCACCATGGATGCCGAGCAGCTGCGCGGTGTGTTCGACGCGCTCGTCGCACCCGGGCAGCCACATTGGAGCGTGACGTTGGACCTTCCCTCTGACCAGTGGCGGATTCCTTGCGACGTGGGACGGGCTCTGAGGGCGGCGACCCACGAAGCGCTCAACAACGTCCGCGTGCACGCCGGTTCCGATGCCTCGAATCCGAGCAAGCCCGCCCAGTGCCGTGTTGAGGTCGTCGGACGCCGGGACTGTGTGCGCGTCACGATTACCGATACGGGGTGTGGTTTCGACGTGTCGCGTGGTACCGAGGGACGCCACGGAGTGTCGCAGTCCATCGTCGAGCGGATGCGCGCGATCGGGGGGTCGGCCACCCTGGCCTCCCGTCCCGGCGATGGGACGCGGGTGACGCTCGAGTGGAGAGCCCCGCGCCGCCACGTGACGAGCCGTCAGGTGGTCCGCTCGGCTATCGCCTGGAGGCCGCGCGTGGGGCAGGGCGATAAGGACCCGTCGCGCACGCAGTGGGACACGAAGGTCCGTGGCGCGGCGGAATCGCGCGGTGCTCGCCTGCTCGTTGTCGCCGGCGTTGTCTTTCACACGTACATGGTGGCGATCGAATTCAGTCACGGAGCCTACACGCACACGGTTCCCGTCGTCCTGGCGCTGGCCCTCATGGCGGTATCGGGTGGCGCGCTCGTGGCGCCGTGGCCGGGTCGCGTGGTGCCGACGCCGGTGGCGTGGGGGAGCGCCGCGACGGTTGGCGTCACGAACTTGGCGGTGCTCGTCATGATCAGGAACACGGCGGGATGGCCGGGTTGGTCGTCGTGGAGCGCGGGCGCCTCGATGCTCCTGCTTGCTCTCCTGCTCATCCGCCAGTGCACGCTCGAGGCGGTCGTCGGATTCGCCGGGCTCGAAGCTGCCATCGTCGCGTGGGTCGTGATCCAAGGGCGGCCACCCTTCCTGATCGTTTCCTTCTCGATCGGTCACGTCCTCACGTTCGTCTTCTGGTTTGCCCTCGTTCGTTGGTCGGGTGTCGCGACGTCCGCGATCAAGCGGTCCCTGAAAGCCGAAAGCCGGGCGCGCTTGGACAAAGAGCTGCATGCCAGCGCGAATAGGGCCATGGCGGACAAGCTCGCCGACGTGTCCGTGCGCGTGCGAGGAACGCTGGAGGCGATCAGGGATCAGGAGCTGACACCGGAGCTCTCCATGAAGGCGCTCCTGTTGGAGGCTGAACTGCGCGATGAGATCCGCGCGCCTTACTTCACGGGGAACGAGGTCGTGGCGGCTGCGAGGCGCGCGCGGAGCCGAGGCGTCGAGGTTGTGCTGTTCGACGACCGCGGTGATGCTACCCGCGGTGGGAGCACGCAATACGAGGAGCGTTTGCGCACGCGCATCGTCGAGCGTGCCGTCGCTGCCCTCGACGAGGCCGGGGCTGGGCGTGTGGTTGTGCGCGCCTGTCCTGCGGGCAGGCCGTGGGCGGCGACGATCCTCACCGATGCGGGGCTGGCTGTCGTGGAGGCCAAGGAGGGCGCCGTCGAGGTGGGGGAGGCGGGCGACTAGCGTCCGGTGCCTGGGGCGCTGTGGGGGCCGCCCATCTGGGCGGCCCCCACACTCGTCGGGCCTCGCGCGTTGGCCACAGACCTACTCGTTGGTGATATGGCGATCGAGCCAGGCCCTGAGATCCGGGTACAGGGACGGGTTCTTCGACAGGGGCACCCACAGGTCCGGCCTCATGCGGGCGATCTCCGCCTGAACGTCCCACGGGGTTGCCGGGTCGATGGCGTCGGCAATCGTGAACCTGCTGGCGGGGGAGGGCGTCGCGCGCGTCATGTCCAGGTCGTTATCCTCCGGCGCGGTGGCCCCGTCGGCTGGCGACGCGGGTTGCGGCTCCTGTGAGGGCGGCTGCGGGGCGGGGGGCTCCGTTGCCTGTTGCGGGGCGGGCGCAGCGTCGGGCTCGGGGGCGACGAGTGGGCCGATAGAGATCGGCTGGTTCACCGGTGCGGCGTCAGTGGATGATGGAAGCGGGTCGATCGAGACAGGGCGGTTGGCCTCTTCTGCGGCGCCCTGGCGCGGCGCGGGCGGTTGCGTCCCAGCCGGCGCGGAAGGGGGCATGGACGCCTGGGGTGCCCCGGCCTCGTTCATGCGAGCCTGCGTCCCGCCCATCGGTGGGTTCTGCGCCATCATGGGCGCGGTCGGCATCCCCGGCGGCTGTTGCGTGGCGGCGAAGGCCTGCTCGACCCACGCCCGGTATGCCTGCGCCTCCTGTTCGTTGGTGGCCGGCACGGTCCTCCACGGCTCGGGGTCGACGGCGGCGAGCGGATCGGGCAGCAAAGCGGGACCGAAGTACGGGTACAGGTACGCTAGGCCGGCTCCCACGAGTATGAGGAGCAGGGGGAGTATTTTCGTCGCGTCGTTGTCTGTGGTGAAGAACCAGAGGGCGCCGATGGCAATCAGGCCGGCGCCGGCGAGAATCGGAATGTTGTGTTTTACTGACGCTTCCATTGTGTCTTCCTTTCTTCGCTCGTTATGACGCAGTAGGGATCGCGCAACCGTAGCGCTCTGATGACTCGTCGCTCCAAATTGGCCAGGCTCTTTGCTTCGGGTACCAGACCGTTGAGTTGTCTCGCTTGGGGGACGCTCCACGACAGTGACCCGTCGTCTTCGAGAGACAGCATGGCGATCCAGTTGGGGGAGCCGTACTTCCATTTCAGGGTGAAGAAGATCGTGCTCTGGTCGTCGCTTCGCACCTTGAAAATGGTGGCACCCAACCAGTTGAGCGACTCTGTGCCTTCAGGAACGTCGATCGCCGCCCACGCGGCGTTGAGGAGTTCTGTCGCCGACGCCGACCGTGGCGTCACGCGGTGTGAGCGCGCCACGGCGCCTTCGCCCTCACGGTGGCTTTTCCGGAAGATGAGCTGACGGGCCTTCGCCTCGGCTTCCTGTCGCAGCCGTATCCACCCGTAATAGAGGAAGCCGAGCGCGACGAGAATGAGGAGTGCTATCGCAAGTTCCATGAAGTGTTCTCCTATGAATCAAACAATGGTACGAAAGAGTGGTGAGGAGTAAGCAAAGCCGACCTTTGTTTCCTCATAACGTGCGGGGCTGCGCGTCGCTCTTGTCCGCGCCCGCCGACGACTAGCGTCGCAGCGGTCCTCGGCCTCGTGGCTCTCAGCTGGAGGATTCCTCCGCAGTCGCGTTCTCGGCCTCGGTCACGGTCTCTGCGTCGTCCTGGTCGGTCGAATCCGTGACGAAACGAGACGCCGCGATGAACAGGTCGAAGAGTTCGAGCATGAGGTGCTTGATCATGGCCATCTGCGTCACGAAGGAGACGATTACGATCTGCTTCGTGTCGGGCACGTGCGCCCAATAATCGACACGCATCCGCTCGAATTGAAGCTTCTCCGCCTCGGCGCGCAAGGCCTCCTCCTCCGGCGTCTCGTCCTCGGGGGCTTCGACGTGGAACGAATCATCCTTCTCGATGAGCACGCGGCGCAGTGCCCGGAAGTTCGCGCCCTCAACTTCTACGAACTCGTCGTCGGCGTCCTCGAAGCCCATTCGGAGGATGCCAAACACCTCCTCGCTCTCGGTGCCAATCGCGGGGCTCATGCGCAGCCCCGGCGGCTGATAGACCGTGATGTTCACAGGGAACGGCGCATCCTTTTCCAGCTCCTTGCCGAAGTACATAGCGACGGCGCCGCCTTCCATGGCCTCGGCACACGCATCGACCACCTGATCGTGCATCTGGCGACGCAGCACGGCCGCGTCGTCCGCCGGGCCGACAATGCCCTGGACCATGCGCTCGACGTCCTGTTCCGAGGCCCCCTCATCCGTGATCGCCACGGGGTACCAGGTGCCCGGCAGGTTGAAGACGAGGCGTGGGTCGTCGCCGAGGTTGTTATCGCTTGCCATCGTTGATTCTGCTTTCTCGTGTGGAGGTCAGATACTGCTCGGGACGACGTGTGGATTCATATGGGGCAGATCCTGCTTCGGCAGGAGAATCGGCGAATCTCACCGCTGCTCCGATTTCTGCGGGTGGTCGTACAAAAACCAGTTCTGCGCGTCGTACTGTCGCTTCATCGCGTCAAGCCCATGTCCCCGTTCGAGGTCGTAGAAATTGTTCAGATCCTCCACGGATGCCTGGACTTCGATCTGCTTCCCATATGCCTCCGGCAGGGAGCTCCGCCTCTGCAGTAAGGTCAGTGGATCGGTGGTGAAGTGGTAGTTTTCGACGCGGGCACGCGCATCAACGTCGGAGGTGAAGAAACCGTTTTGTATTGCCGACTCTCGAGCGAGCGTCATGCTCGTGTAACTCAATCCCGCAGCGTTGAAGGTCGTCGCCTTCGACCCCGTCGCGATCGAACCCGCTGCTGCCAGCTCCCCGCCCAGGGAATGGCCGGCCAGGGAGAAGTTGCCCGCGGTGACGCCGTTGGCCATCAGGCGCTGCTTGATGACTGTAGCTGATTGGATCGCCTGATGTACTTGCTCAGACGTGGCTCCTGCCCCCATTGCGTCGTTGCGCACGTCGCCTCTCAGGTCACTGAAATTTGTTCCCTCGTAGGACAGGACGTAGCGTCCGTTGTCGTCCCGGAAGAGTGTCGCGTGGAAGCCGGTCTTCTTGTCCTCGAGGATCGTCGGATCGATACCCAGTTTCCGCAGCTCCGCCGGCCTCACCTCGTGCCAGCCGGGAGGCTCCTTCCAATCTCCGCGGGGGTGGGGCCTGCCTGCGAGGTCCATCTTGTCCCGGATGAGGCCCTCCTTGCCCGGGCGCGTGTTGATGGTGTCCGTCGTCTCCCCGTTGTCGCCGTAATGGACGTTTGCTGGACATGTGACAAGAGTCGAAATCTCGCAGCCAATGTTATGGAAGCCCATAAGTATCTTTTGCCCACAGGAGAACAGAATCATCGCGCCTGTGAGATTTGCGAGGGAAAGGTAAAACAGCAGTGAAGCTGGAAGTACAGCACCGAGTATCAGAAGTAGTATTTCTGTAACCAGAAATATGGCGAATCCAACTGCGATCAAGAGAATAGTGAAGGCGATCGTTAATAGTACTTCGATAACTTTCGCGAGCACCTTGGCGATTCCCTCGATCGCCTCTTTGAGAACTTTCGTCACCCACTGGGTGATATCAGCGAGAACTTGGCCGACCTTGTTGATGAACTGAGAGATCTTGTCCAGCCAGTTGTCTTTGGTGCCAGACATCGCCGTGTCAATCTTGCTGATGGTGCGGCCAGCTGCCTCATCCACCTCTTGGGCGATCTGAGCGATTTCCGTCGATGCGTCGGTCGCCGCCTTCGCAGCCCGACGTTCGTTACTCATCGCCTGCTGGACTGCGTTTTGTGCGTTCTGGACGTTGACGGAGGGGACGTGGGAACTCTGCAGCTGCTGGAGACGCTTCTTTGTCGCGGTCACCGTGCGCTGTGCGTCGTTGCGCTGCCGGTTGGCGCTCTCCTCCCGGGCAGCAGCCGCGTCGGCGCGCTTGTGGCAGTCGGCGAGGACCACCTGGTATTCGCGCAGAGCTAGGCCTGTGTTCTTGTATCGGCCGTGTGCCGCCTCCAGGCTCTTCTTGGCGTTTTGTACCTCCTTATGCGTGGCCGCGACGGCCTGTGACTTCGACGTCGTTACGAACTTATTGAGGTCGTCGATTGCGGATTGGATGCTGTTCGCGGAGGTGATCAGCCCCTCAACCTTCGTTTTCAGGGCGGCGGGTTCTCCTGGCAGGGTACTCATTATTTCTTTCTCCTCAGCGCCTCTGCGAGCTTTCCGTCGAGATCTTCAAATGTGTCAGCGATGGCGTCGAAGGTCTTCGCCAGCGCCTCCAGGTGATCGTGGAAACGGCCCCGGGTGGTGTCCCAGTTGTTGCCGAACTCTCTGACTTTCCCCGCGAGCCTTTCGTGGCCGACAACAGAGGCAATGTCCAAGGCGTCGATTTTGACGTCGTTAAGGAGAGCGGCGGTTGCGCGCAGGGACTTAGACCGGTTGCGCAACTCGCTGATATCGACTTGTAGGTCCGGCATGGGCGTTTCCTTTCTGCATCGAGCCTGGGGCGCGGGCGCTCGCCCGCGCCCCAGGAGATGATGACCTTACTTGCCGATGGACTGCGCCAGCTGTTCGTCGGTCTGCTGAAGTGCCTGAGCGGCCTTGTTCAGGTAATCAGCCATGCCGTCGATTCCCTGGATCGTGCGGGTCGCGCCCTGGGTGAACTCCTGGTAGGCGGTGTCGAAGGCGCCCGAGGCGCGCGACGTCGTAAAGCCGTTCTGAACCAGTTGCTGGACCAGCGAGCGCAGCTCGTTGAGCTTGGTCTGCAGATCGTTCTGACCGTTGCGCAGACGAGTCGCCGCGGACTGCATCTGGTCGTAGGTGACATTCAGGTTTGCCATTGTGTTCCTCCGTTGAGAATGGGATACCCGGGGTGGGTATCGAGGTCTGGTGTGTTCGGGCCGACGGTTCCCACGTCGGATAGGGTGATTAGCCCGTAACCTCAAACTATCATTCGGTCTTGTCATGGGCGATGGGGACTAGTCCCCATCGGGTCTTGTCATACTCGGGGCACCTGCACTTTCCACTGCTTACCGGACTGGACAAAGTACCCGCGGCCCGGCACGGCTTCGCGCCCAGAGACGCCGGGCACGGCGACGCCGACAGCGTTCTCACCCTCACCGGGCGAGGGACACAGGACGATCCCGGTTCGCCCGCTGCGCACGCCCGATGCCAGGGAGCCGCCGAACGACCAACCCGACACGTCGGCCTCGGCAACGACCAGATGACCGTTGGCCTTCGACGAGGCGATGGCGTCCTGCAGCTGCTGATCGCACGCGGAGAAGGAGAACTCTCCGATGCCCTCGACGAAGAGGACGACTCCCGGCGTGTTGTCCGGCGCCTCATCCTCGAACAGGTGGGCGTGCTTGATCAGCATGGACGCGATCTTGTCCGCCCCCTGCGCCGTCTCCGTCCACAGCGGTTCCCTCGCCACCAGGGAGCGGCGTGCGCTCGCGTGCAGCATGACCGCGTTCGGGAATGCGCGGTGGACGCTGCGGGCCAGCCACCGGACCATGTTGGTCCTGCCCGACTGGGCGGGGCCGGTGATGGCGACAGTGCCCGCAGGGCGCAGCGGCATCGGAGCGAGCGAACCAGCCTCGACACCGATGACCGGGCGTCCATCGACAGTGAGGTCGACCTCGCGCGCCGGTATATCGAGCGGCAGGGAACGGATCGGTGCCGGCCGCGTGCGTTGACGCATGTATCTGGTCCCGGCGAGCGACTCGATTTCCCTGGCCTGAGCGAAGTCTGTGACGTTCGTGCCCAGGATCGGCAGCTGCAAGAGGTTCGGGTTGCCCACCTGCATCGCGCGACCGGGCGCGCTCGACGCGCTCAGGACATCGCGTGGAAGATTGAAATAGAGATAGGCGTCCTCGTCGGTCAGTCGCAGGACCACTTTTCGTTGGAAAGACGCTGCGATCGAGTTTGGAATGGCCTGCGGTCGATCGGCCGACACCGCGAAGTGAACGCCGACTTCGCGCCCATCCGACAGGACCTGCTGGAAGCGGCTCCAGATCGCCGCGTAGCGTCCAGTGAGCTGGTACGTCTCGGCGAACGCTGCGATCCCGTCGATGAGCACCAGGTATCGGGGTTCGTCCTTGTACCCCGACAGCTCGCGGTAGGAGGTCAAGTGGTTGGCGTTGATCGCCTTGTAGGAGACTGAGCGCTCCTCGACGATGTCGCCGAGCATGGTGATGAGCTTCGCGATTCGCTCGTCGTCGTCGCCGACGATGACGTCGCCGACGTTGGGGAGCTTCTTGAGCATGTCGAGGCCGCCGCCAGCGAAGTCGAGGGCGTAGACATTGACGGGACCGGAGCGAGGCGTGATGCTTGCTGCGATAGCGAGTGAACGCAGCGCTGTCGTCTTTCCGGAACCCGACGCCCCGTAGTAGGCGATATGTCCGTCCTGATCGGGGCGGAAATACTCGACTTCCTGCGTCTGTTCCTCAGGATCGTCCAAGACTCCGAGGACGATCTTATCGTCGGAGCGTTGGGGCAAATGCGCGAGGTTGTAGGTCTGCGCGAGTTCAGGCAGCCACGGTTTGCGAGGCGGGCGAATCTGCGCTTTCTCGGCGGCCGCACGAATCGTGCCAACGACGCGGGAAATGTCAGTGGGGACATCGTCGCGGGGCTTGGGGGGTTCGGGCGTCTTCCACGGTTGAGGCATGCCGAAGCCCAGTGCTTCGATGTCAACCTGCGTGGTCTTGAGACCCTCGGTCGTGCGGGCGCCGGGGTAGGCCGACTGGAATACCGAAATCCTGCCGGGTCCCGTTTTCGCAGCGGCACGACCGGGCGTGTTCTGCGGGAAGTGGGCGGCCATGTGGTCGCCGAGCACGTCCTGGGAATCATCGATGTCGGCCATGCGCAGGGCGACGCGCAGGTTCGTGTTCGCACGGAGGTTGTCCTTGATGACACCAGCGGGGCGCTGCGTCGCAAGGATAAGGTGGAGGCCGAGGGACCGTCCCCGCTGCGCAACGTCGACGACGCCGTCGATGAACTCCGGGACCTCGTTCACGAGCGCCGCGAACTCGTCGACAACGATGACGAGCGAGGGGGGACAGTCGGGATCCCCGGACTTCTCCAGGGTGACGAGGTCCTTCGCCCGTTTCTCGCTCAGCAGTCGCTCGCGGTAGCGCAGCTCTGCGCGCAGTGAGGTCAGGGCACGGCGTACCAGGTAGGGCGACAGGTCGGTGACCAAGCCGACGGTGTGCGGCAACTCCGTACACTGCTCGAAGGCGGAACCACCCTTGTAATCGACGAACAGGAAAGTCAGCCTGTCAGGCGAGACCGATTGAGCCATGCCGAGGACCCACGCCTGCAAAAACTCGGATTTGCCGGCGCCAGTGGTGCCGCCGACCAGCGCGTGCGGGCCATGCACGCGCAGGTCCAGCTGCATGGGTTCGCTCGCGCCCTGGCCAACGAGGGCGGCCAGAGGAACGGCAGGGATCTTCTTGTGTGGGCGCCCGGGAGCGCGGTCGATGATCGAGTGCGAGGCCCTCCAACGCTCGATGAGCGCATTGGGATCGTCCGCCAGTTCCTGGCCCGTCAGGTCCACGTAGGAGATCGAGCCGGGCAGGTCCGAGTCATCGTCGACGGGGACGCCCGCGTCAAAGAGAGGCGAGAGTGACCTGCCTAGGCAAGCCAACTCCTCGTCGGATACGCGGTCCACGGACACGTCCTGGAGCGCGCGCGAGGCCCGGACATCGCCGATGGACGCCTGAGCGCCATTGAAGGCGATGAACGAGCGGCACGCCGCTGGCAGCTCGGCGAACGTCGGGGCCATCCACACGACATAGATTCCCCTGTCGGGGCCGAGCTCAGCAATGCGGTTCAGACGCGCTCGGTCCACCAGCACGTCGTCGACGAAGACGACCACCGCGGGAATGGGATTCGGATACTCCTTGGTTGAATCCTCGCCCGAGGCCTCCTCCTTCGGTGCGGAAGAAACGTCGGGGCCTCGGTCGCAGACCTCGCTGGGATCCCCTTGGCTGCGTGCTTCGAGGAGTCCCTCAAGCTGCGAGAGCACAACCTTGCCCGAGGTGGAGTCGGAGGCCAGGTGAATGCCGGAGCCGAAGGGGGAGTGCGGGGAAGAGGAATGGGGAAGCCACTTCATCCACTCCCAGCCATCCACCCGTTCAGCGGAGGTCAGGCACGTGACGATGACTTCTGCGGGGGAGTACTGCGCCGCCAACTGCGCCGCAATCGCGCCGCGCGCCTGCCTGAGAATGTCCGCCGGACCGCACAGGCCCAAGCCGCCGGAGGCCCGAAGATCCGCAACGAGAGGAACGTGTGCGACCCGGGAATACTCGTCAGCGAGCGCACGTACCCTGGCGATGGCCTCCGGAAGCCCAGAGCGCTGATCCGCCCCTTCGATGGTGACCCTCGCGACGTCCGTGCCCTGACCGAGCCGAAACTTGAGGAACTCCGGGTGTTCCGGCCGCCGCATCCACAATGAACCGTCGCGACGCAGGGCCCCCGCGATGACCTGGTCGATCGGAGGATACTGCGCGTGGCGTGATTCCACGTCCTCGCGCCGACTCTCCTCCAGGTCCTGGTGCGTGATGCGCAGGGCATCCTCGAAGCGTCCCATGGCCTCGGCGAACTCGGTTTTCGCCTGCCTGCGCTGATCCCACCACGAGCCGAGCATGATGACCGGGCTGAGGACGACGAACAATAGGCTCGTCAGCTGTCGGGTCATGAGGAACATGCTCACGCCCATAATCAGCGGCGCGATGAGGCCGATGATCGGGAAACGCGAGGGCTTGGGACGCGTGGGCGCCTCGGGGAGCTTGACGGTCCGAGCGCTCGTGTGAGGGATGACCTGGGGCGACCTTATGAAACCAATGTCAGTCGATTCCCCCGTCGACTCGGGCATCTTCGTCTGAACCAGCTGGATTTGCGTGTCCCCGAGGAGAATCACGTCCCCGGGGGTCACCGTGGCATGCTGGACGCGATGGTTGCCAACGAGAACGCCGTTGGCGGAATTAAGGTCATGAATCTCGATACAGGAGCCAACGGTAATACGCGCGTGAGTCTTTGACACTCGCCGATCGTTGAGCATCACCGTACAGGAGGGCGCGCGGCCCACGGTGGTGCCGCCGAAGTACAAGGGCACGCACATGCCCCTGTCATTTCCATCCAAGACGCGCAGCTCGCCGGCGACGCCGCCCGCTGTGATCGCGTCCTTCGTCGACACGATGTCGACGAGAGACCCCGATTGAAGTCCCGTCTCGGTGACGAAAGCAGACGAGGGGAGAACCGAAGCGATGCGCCCGTCCGCAGGATCCAGAACACGAAGGGTCAGAGAATCCGGAGACGCGAGTGTTCCCGCGCTCTTAGACGGACCCGAGGAGGCGAGGGCAGCCGCGACATCGCCGACAGTCGCAGTTGAGTCGGTGGTGACCAGCAGGTCGTTGTCACTGTGTCCGCGCCCGCGCAGCGTCAGCTTGATTTTCATCTCCGGTCCTTCCCGGTGGGCGCTTGAGAGGCGCGGTTACGTTGTTTCTCCTCGTCGAGAAGATGCAGGTCTGCGCTGGAGACCAGCCGCGCGGCGACCGCGTATTCGACCAGTCGGACGCGCCGGTGCGTCGCCAAGGACCCGGGCCGGCCGCGCATGCCGGGAACACCCATCCGATCAAGCTTGTCGGCGACGTTGTCGAGTTTGCGGTTGAAACGGGTGATCGACCACCCCAGCCGGGCCGCCGCCTCGACGTTACGAGGAATGTCGGTGGGACCCGACCCGGCCTGCATCAGCCAGGGTTCGCACAGCGCCAGAATCAGCAGATATTGTGACGGCGTGAAACGTGCTTCCCCGACGGTGACGTCGCCGGAGTCAACGGCCGGGGCGCTGTAGCTGCGGAACGTCGTCCCCTTCACGGTGACGGAGAACTCATAGGTCGTGGGACCGGCCGCGAACACGACGACGACCGAGTCGAACACAAGCGGGATACGAGCCCCGGGACCGACCCGCGCCTGCATAGACCCGGACTCGTCGGCGACGGTGACCGCGATGCGCGACCCGACGTTATCCAGCCACCACATGCCGTCGTGACAGCTGATGCGCACGAGGCGCCGATGCAGGAACGGATTGTCGTCGATACACAGGTCGGCTTCGCGTCCGATCAAGAATTCCTGATCCGCGCGGATCGGGTAGATCTCGCCGCAGTAGTCGACAACCGCCGACTCCTCCACGATCGCCTCGTGCTCGTTGCCCGCGGTGCTCATGGCGTCTCCACGCATTCGATGGCCTCGTTGGACGAGCGTCCGTCCGAGTTACGCACGGCGACGGACAGACACGTGCGCCCGGGCACGGTGGGCACGGTGACCGAGGTTTCTTTCGTCTGGCGTACCGCGTGCTCTTCCTTCGGGTCCTCGACGTGGTACAGGTACGTGGTTCCCGCCCCCGCCGAGTCCCACGTGAAGGTCACGCCATCGGGGGTGAGCGTCCCCGACAGGCCGGTGACCGACGCGTTCGCGTTGGCCGATGGAAGCCCGTCAAGCGGAGGAGCGTCTGCCGCGGACTGCGTGGGAGCCTTCGTGGTTCCCTCACCGCGCAGCACCGTCCACACGCCGAAGGCGATGCCTCCGAGGAGCAGAACCACGAGCAAGAACCCCGCCACGACCGCGCCGAAGCCCTTGGATGAGCGTTCCTCGTCCTCGGCCCCTGACGCGTCTCCCGACGCGGGCGCGTGCACAGAGGCGTGCACAGAGGCGGGTGTGTGCGCAGCTGCGGGCGCGGGTGCGCTCGCGGGCGCCGGGACGGGGTCCACCTTCGTCAAGACGGTGACGGTTCGGTCGTCCTCGTCCGCGATGGACGAGGCCGGGGTCGGGGCATGCGAGGAGAAAACGGCGATCGGCGCGGCGCTGGTTTCATCCCCCTCGTCGTCCTCGTAGGCGGTGGTGGGGGCCTCCACGCCCATGGCCTCGAAGGGAGTGGGGGTCAGGCGCAGCGAGGACTGGACGTGCTGCAGGGCGAGGGCAAATTCGCGTGCCGACTGGTAGCGCCGCTTGTGGTCTTTCGACATGGCGATCGCGAGGATACGCTCAAGTTCCGCGGGCACATCGCTTCGACCGATGGCGGGAACAGGGGAGCGCAGCACCCGGTTGAGCACGGAGAGTTCGCGGTTGTCTCCTCCGGGAACCTCGAAGGGCGAGTGGCCCGTCAGGATGCCGTGCACGGTGGCAGCCAGGGAGTAGACGTCGATCGTGGGCCCGAAGGGGCCTGTCCCGTCCTGCTGTTCGGGAGGCGCCCACGCGACGGAGAACCCGCCGGCTGTTTCCTCGTCCGTTCCTGTCTGCGCGGCGATGCCGAAGTCAGTGAGGACGGGGTGCCCGAACTGTGTGAACAGGATATTCATGGGCTTCACGTCGCGGTGAATGATCCCGCGCTGGTGAAGCGTCTCGACCGCTCCGGCGATGCGCACGCCGATGTCGAGCGCTTGCGACACGGGGATCCGGTGCTCTTTGGAACGCTGGCCCAAGTGTGGGGGCGGACAGTATTCCATGACCAGGTAGTGGCGGCCGTCGTCCGTGATTCCCGCTGTGTAAAAGGACACGATGGACGGGTGGTTGGAGACGCGGGCCATCAGGTTGACTTCCGCGTCGAAGGCGGCCGAGGCCTGGGCATTGGAGTCCGGTCGCAGGACCTTGACCGCCACGTCACGCTGGGGCATCAGCTGGCGGAACAGGTAGACGTCGGCGAAGCCGCCCGAACCGAGGTGCCGGACGAACGTCGCGTTGGGAATCGCTGGGGGGTCAAGTGGCCGTCGCATTACTCCTCCATCCGGAACGAGATCTCTTCACCCAGTTCGACGACGTCTCCCGGTTTGAGCACCGTGGGAACGTTCTCGTCCAGGCGCACGGGGGCCTGCCCAGGGCGCGTCAGGTACGTTCCGTTATTGGAACCCAGGTCGTGCAGGCGCACGTCCCAGTCGTCGATCCGTAGCTCGCAGTGGCTGCGTGAGATCTGCTTGCGGGGGCTTGGGACGATGACCAGGCGCGCGGGTTGCCGACCGGCCCCTGCGCTCGATCGCGGGCGACGCCCGATGATGATGTCCTGCTCCAGTGCCACTTCTTCCCCCGTCGACAAGACGATCCGGCCCAGGCTGGGGCGCGGGACGGTCACGGCGGTGCTGCCCAGCGGCGATGAGCAGACTCGGCACGACGAGGCATGGGTCGCGTTCGGGTGGCCTTGTTCGCACAAGACGGCCAGGACCTGCGGCCCGACTGCGGCGGGGGAGGCCTGTGCGGATGGCGAGACCTGCACGGACGCAGACTGCGATGACTCGTCGGGTTCAGAGTTGACGAGGCGGGCATAGTCGCGTAGCTCGCGGGCGCGCTGAGGGAGCGTCGTCATCCCATCGTGGTCGCCGTCGGCTGTGGCCTCCATGAAGCGGCGGTAGGTCGCGCTCGGCTTCGCCGTGGGGGTCGAGTGCGCGTCCGAGGAGACCCCGGGGACGGAGTCGATGAAGAAGCCGCCGGGTGGCACGTCGAGCGGGGGGTCAGGTTGCGCGGGCGTGGCCGGGAGCGGAACGCTCGAGATGGGCAGGGACGGGGCGGGGGTGGGTTCCTGGTCAGCCTCCTGCACGTTACCGGTGAAGGGGCCGTGGGGTGGGGGAACGGGAACGGGGTCGTCGTCGATGACATCGGAGTTTCGAACATGGCGAACGGCCGCGTCTTCGACGGTTCCCGCACGGGTCACGTCGTCGTAGAGGTACTCGTAGGGGGAGACACGATCCTCGCTGCCCTGCTCCCCGGGCGCGTACCCCGGCTCCGCGTCGATGGCGGGGGATAATGCCTGTTCCTCTTCGGGTTCGGGGTCCGGTTGCGCGTCACCGGAGGAGACGCGGTCGTCACCCGGCGAGGATTCCTCCGCTTCCTCCTCGCGATCGTACCAGGGGATTTGCGTTTCCTCCCCCGTGCTCTCGGCCTGGGCCAACGCCTCGGCTGCGGGATCCTCGCAGTCGTGGAGGGGCGCCGACGGGTGCGCGTCGGGTTCGTCAGATTCGTCGTCCGCGAGGGGGGCGGGCACCTCAGAGCCAAGGGGCTCCTCCTCGAAGAAGGGGGCCGCAGCCGCCGCGAAGAAGGCCGCGGCGGGGGAATCGTCATCCTCGACCACCATGAGCGCCTCGTCGGCGTCACCCGTCGGTTCGTCAGACCCGGACGAGGCCTCCGCGAGCCAGGAGAGATCGGCGGAGGAACCCTCGCCGTCGGCAGGCGCGTCGCCCGAATCGGCGGGGGCGGGATCAGGAGTCAACGACACCTCGGGGGTCGCTTGCGCGCCCGCAGAGGGAACGGGTGCACCGAGAGCGGGGGAGACCTCGTCCGGAGTGACGACGGCGCTCGCGGAGGACACAGGCTCGGAGGACAGAGTCTCGGAAGAAGCGGGGGCGACCTCGTCCCAGCCCACGGACTTGACGGGAGAATCGGCGGGCGTGCCGCACGCTACCTCGCCGACCGTGCCCGACGCGAGCGTGGACACGGGCAGAACCGCGCTGAGCGCCTGCCACGGCGTTTCTTCTGGCCCGAGGTCGTCCACCGGCGTGGCGATCCGCCACCCCGAGTGCGTGCGGAAACGATACTCGGACCACGTGATGACGTTGCCTCCGGCCACGGACGTCGGCCCCTCGGGTCCATCGACGACGACCTCGAACGCGCCGCGCACCGCGATGTGCGCGCCACCGGCCTCGTCGATGATTGCGACAAAACTGGGCAGCGACGCCAGGTTAGCGGCGAACGCGGACGTCAGTTCCTGCAACAGGACAGGCAGGTCTGCGCCGTCCACCATGAGTTCCCAGAATCGCTGGGCGAGCGCCTCATGACCCGGCTCCAGGACGAAAATCCCGCGCTCGGTCACAGCGGCAGGGTAGCCGCCGGGCGTCCACGTGCGTCTACGCATGGCATTCCTCCACTCCGTGTGCGTGCGGTCCCTCCTGCGCCGACACCGACGGCAGGCCAGCGTGAGTCGGGCCACTGAGGGTCGCATCGTTATCGACCGTCTCATCGCTGCTGCTCGGCTGCCCCCACTCGGGCGCGGCCTCCACAACATCCACGATGATGACGGTGACGTTGTCTTTTCCTCCGGCGCCCAGCGCCTGAGCGATGAGCTCGTCGGTCGCCTGCTCGCGATCCGTCACGTGTCGCACGATCATCTCGATGAGCGCGTCCGTCACCTCCCCCGACAGCCCGTCGGAGCAGATCACCCACCGGTCGCCGCAGTGGACGGGAACCATGAAAATGTCCGCGGCGACATCGCCGGACATTCCTGCCCCCAACGCGCGTGTGATGACGTTGCGCCGGGGAAGCGCCCGGGCCTCGACGTCGGTGACGCACCCCGCCTCAAGGAGTTCTTGCACCTCGGAGTGGTCCACGGAGATCTGCTCGAAGCTGCCCTCGGAGAGCAAATAGGTACGGGAATCACCGATGTTGAACACGGCCGCGCAGGGTTTGCCGCGGTACTCCTGGAAGGCAACACCCGTCAGCGTCGACCCCGGGGCCCGGTGTCCGGTACCCAGCGCACCAACCGAGGCCGCGGCGCGAGAAACCGCCTCCGACAGCAGGGCTGGCGTCGCGAACGCGCCGAGTTCCAACGAGCCACACACAGCATCGACCACGGCCCTCGACGCGATGTCGCCCGAGTCGTTGCCGCCCATCCCATCCGCAACGAAGTAGGCGGGGAAGGACGCACCCCACGAATCTTCGTTGCGGACGCGCCGACGCCCCACGTCCGTGCGGGCCGCGTGCGCAATGACGAGCCGTGCGCCCCCGGGGCCGACCGCCTCGGCGATTGCGCTATCCATCGATGACCACGCTCCGCTGCCCGTAGCGGACGGTGTCTCCGGCTCGCGCGTGGACGGGAGCACCGGGCAGGACCGGCGTTTCCTCACCGTCGGCGCGAACGACGACCGTTCCCCCGGTCGAGTGCAGGTCCTCGACGAGGACCCCCTCGCGAGTCGCCGTCAGCGCCACGTGGGTCTTCGACACGCTCCGCTGCGGGTCGTCAACGGGGACGGGGGATGCTGTGGGGTGCGAGGCCGGGGCGAGCGGGTTGCGCCCGAGCACGATCGTTCCCCCGAAGGGGTACGTCACTCCCGTGTCGAAGGTGACGCGAGCCGTGTCGTAGCGCACCCCGAGCTGCGTGCGGTCGTCAGCGTCGTCCTGGGGCAGGGAAGAATCAGGCGCCTGCGCGCTCGTCGAATAGGCGGACGAGGGCGGCGAGAAGGACAGCGGCTGCGCGGTCGCCGCGGGTTCGCCCTCAGCCGCATCGGAGTCCGAGTTCGACCACGGGGTCGAGCCAATGTAGTCCGAGGACGGCGCCGTGGCCGCCGGCGCGGAGACCCGCGTGGGCGGCGTCGGCACCGGGTCGGAGGCGGCGCTTGCCCACGGCACGTGCGTCGCTTCTGGCTCCGGGGTGGGAGGCGCGGGCGGCGCGGACAGCGGCACGGACGGCGGTGCGGACGGCACGGACGGTACAGGAGGGAGCGAGGCGGCGGCCGAGGCCGTCGCGTTCCACGGCTGGACCACCGGCTGCGCCGGCGCCTGGGACTGAGGGGTGACGGGCGTCTTGTATGTGTCGCGTCCGGCCTTCGTGTTAATCGGGACGATGCCCAGCGTGCGGTCGAACCACGTCCGGTTTATCTCGTCCATGCTGGCGAAGCAGATGATGATGGAACCGACACCGAAGGTCAGCGTACCGATGACGCTTTGCAGGAGGAGCTTTCCCAAGCCCGCCCACCCCGCGGGGGCACCCGTGTCAACGCGCACCCAGCGCACGCCGGTCAGGCTCATGAGAGGAGTCGCGCCCGTTCGCACGAGCCTGATGACCACAAAGCCAAGCCATGCGAAAGCCATCACGCCAGTAACAATGTTCAGTGTGCTGAACGCATCCAGTGACATCCTGTAGATGACCAGCAGGTAGAAGGGGGCGAAGGTCAGCAACACATCGAGCGTGCCGTAGATGATGATGGCGAGAATACGCCACGCCAGTCGGCGCCCGAGGCTGACCGCGACCGTCCCCGCCAGGTACGGAGGAACCTGAACGGGATACTTGCCCGGAACGATCATTTCATACATTGTCCGTACCTTTCAGGGGTGTGGCCTCGTCGGTGGCCACCGGTGTCGTCTTCTTCTGGCGCCACTGGGCGAGCAGCTCCGTGAGGCGTTCGAGGCGCACGCGCAGGGGAACCCTGCGCATCCACAGTGACCTCGCCGACAGGTGCGCCCAGTAGCGCCGATACCAGGGCGTCTTCCCCGAAATCGCGGCCACGACCTCGTCCCTGATCTCCCAGGAGCGCTCCGCCGCGCGCCCCCGGGCGCCCGCGTCGGAGAACACGACCGCGTCCATCGAACGGGCCATGAACACCAGGGCGGTGCACTGCTCGTCCCACCGGTGAAAGCCGGTGTCGTCTGGGATGTCGGCGCGGCGGTCGATCAGCCTTGCGTCGATGGCGCGCGCCTGCGTGAGCCGGGTCGCCCGAATCGGGACGCGCAGGCCCGTGTCCGTCGCGTAGTCGACCACGTCGTCCCACGCGCCCGCGCTGCGTTCCTCGTCAGTGCCGACCGTGCGCCTGCGTCGCCGACGCAGCGCCTTGAACAGGAGCATGCCCCAGATCGGGGAGAGCACCAGGATGCCCACGGCGCCCCAGCCCAGGATCGCGAGGAGAACACGGATCCACGCGGGCCAGCCGTCTTCGTCATCGTCCGAATCGTCGAAGGTGTCCGGAGGCAGTTCCGCGGGGTCCTGCGGCGGGTCTGGCGGCTGGAGCACCTGCGGCTTCGGGTCGGGCTTCGGCTTGGGGACCTCCGTCTGGGGGACGTGGTCGCGCGGGGGCGTCGGGTCGAAGGGCACCCAGCCCGCGCCCTCGAAGGGGACCTCGACCCACAGGTGCGTGTCCTTGCCCGTCAGCGTCAACTGTCCCGAGGCCGGGGTCTCCGGGTGGAAACCCATGACGATCCGGGCGGGGATCTGTCGCGAGCGCAACATGAGGAGCATCGCGACCGCATACTGGTCGTCATCGCCGATGAGCTGATCCGCGCTCAGGAAGTCTTCGATGCGCGACGTGCGGTGGCCCGGCAAAGACAGCTGATCGGAGCCGTCGGAGTAGAAGCCCTGATCGTGGAGCGTGCGCTGGATGGCGCGGACCTGGGCGATGCCGGGCGCGGCGTCCCCGATCATCTCGTTGGCCGCGTCGGACACGTCGGAGGGAATACCCTCATCGGAGGGAGGCGTCATTGGTGAGAAGGCGCGGCCTTCGAGTTCCTCGTCGCTCCACTGGTGGGTCACGATGCCGCTGACCCGGTAGGTGTCCCCCTGCGCGAGGCGCACCGTGGACAGCGCCGTTTCTAGGTGGTCGTGGAAGTAGAGCGCGTCCGCGAGCTGCCCCGCGCGATCGGAGGTGTACTCCAGTGCCCGGACGCCGTCGACCGTGGGCACCCAGTTCCCCGAATAGTCTTCGACGCGCACGGTCACGTTCGAGGCCTCGGCGCCGGCGGGCAGCGGCGTCTCGTAGAACGAGGAGCCAACGTGGCGGAAACCCGACCCGTTAGCGTTCGCGGCGATCTGGATGACGGTCCCGTCGTAGTAGTCCAGGGTCGCCAGGCGGAGCCTGCCGCCCTCGGGCAGTCCGTCCACCGTCAGCAGGTCGGTGTCCTTATCGGTCGTGTTGAGGAAGCGGAACTGGGTGGCAGGGGAGTGATACTCCTGGAGGTTGAGCGGCGGCTCGACGTAGTCGCGTGCGACCACTCGGTGCGAATCCGTGACGACGATGCGCGTGAGGGGAACGGCGATCGCGAGGGCCAGGATGATCAGCGTGACCGCGCCGATGCCTCGGCGGGCCGTGGGAGTGACCGTGGAATCGTTGAACTCGACGATCCCGCGGCTGCCTTCGCGGCGGGCGCGACCGGTGACGTGCGCGGACCAGGCGATGCCCACGACCACGCTGAACAGGCCGATCGGCAGTGCGAGGGGAGCTAGCTGAGAACTCCAGATGATGCCCAGGAGCGCCAGGATCCCGACGGGTGCCAGCGCCCACAGCGGTCGCTTGGTGCGCAACACGATGGTGAGCGCGACGAAGGCGGTGACCAGGGCGCTCAGGAACGGCATGATCGCGGGGCCCACGAAGATGCCTGCGGGCGGCTGGACCGTCAGCAGATCCTTCCACGAGGTGATCAGGCCGACGACGAGCATCTGGATGGTTCGCCGCGTGGGCACCACGTGGAAGAGCGTCGTCGTCGGGAGGGCCAGCGCCCCGCCGGTCAGCAGATAGGCGGCGGCGAGCGCCAGCGTCGACCCGATGGCGCGCACGCGCGCCGCGGCCGTGAGTGCGGCGACCAGGAGGCCCACGACCAGGCCCCCCAGGGCCGCGACGTAGCCTGCGTGTCCGCCGAAGACCGGCCCGTGAATGAGGGCCGCCGCGACGAGCATCGACACGACTGCGAGGGCGTCGACGCCGCGGCGCAGGGCCGGTGAGGTCGCGCCGGACGTGGGGGAGGGGTGGGACGTCATCCGAGGGCCTTCCACATTCCGATGGCGAAGTCATCTAGGGTCGGGGCGACGACGACCGGCGTGTTGCCGAGGGTGCGCAGCTCGAAGTCCGAGTCGGTGTCGATGCGCACGCCGGTGATCACCATGTCGAGGGGAAGCCGCGTGAGCGCCGCATGCAGGTCGGCCAGGTGCGTGCGCGATCCCGAGATGACGACGGCGGTCGAGGCCTGGGAGGCCTCGGTCCCGGCGCGCTGAGTGAGCGCGCTGATGCGTTCAGCGCCTAGGACGCGCTCCACGCCGGACAGGGAATCCATCGCGTGCATCGGGGTGGGGGTTTTCAGGTGGCCCGCCTGGGTGTGGACCGACACTTCTTTCGCGTCGACCAGGGCCGCGCGCGCCATGGAGGCAGCGGCGGAGACACCGATCTCGAATTCGTCGTCGCTGGCCCACGCGTCGGTGTCGAGGTCGAGGATGATCAGCAGGTGTGAGCGGCGCGTTTCCTCAAACTGGCGGACCATGAGCTTGCCGATGCGCGCCGTGGAGCGCCAGTGGATGGCGCGCCGGTCGTCGCCGGGCACGTACTCGCGCAGGGCGTGGAAGGACACGTCCGCGGAGGACAGGTCCTGCGTGGTCGCGCCCTCGATGTCGCGGATGAAACCGACCGTCGAGGCGTTCATGGCGACCGTGCGCGGGTGAATGTAGAGTTCGGTGGCGTCGGACCACGTCTGGACGCGGCGGACCAGGCCCAGGCTGTCGCCGCGGATCGCGGAGGCTGGGCCGACGGCCACGATGCCGCGCCTTGTCGTCGCGATCGCGAAGACCTCCTCGTGGCTCTCACCGCGGCCCAGGGGAGGGCACAGGAACGAGTTGGCGCCCGCGCCGACGCACAGCTCGACCTTGGTGGCGCGCAGGCGACGGGACGTGGGGTTGGTGACCGTCAGGGCGCCGAGCGCTTTTTCCCCGACCGTCACACGCGTGTTGGCCAGGCGCAGCGCGACGGTGTGTCCGGCCCGTCCCAGCGACCACAGGAGGGACAGGGCCACCAGGGACAGGCACGTGAAACCGAGGACGGCCGCCTCCACCCACGAGGCCAGGGAGCCCGCCAGGGCGGCGCCCGCCCCCACGAGCGTTGTCCCCCAGCCGAGCGGGGTCACGGAGGACCCGAGCCGCATGAGCGCGCCCACGCCTCGGACGCGGCGCAGCGCGTCGATGACGCGCCGCCAGGAGGATGCGACCGCCGCCGAGGCGCGCGCGAGTCCGACGCGCGCACGTGTGACGGCGTCGAGGCGCTCGCGCAGGTGGCGCTTGTCGGCGACGGAACGCGGTGCCACAGTCCTCAGCCCTTCATGACCGGGGCGGCGACCGCTCCCAGTGCCCGCTCGATGACGCCCTCGCGCGTGGCCCCGCCGAACTCGGCGTCGGGGTCCAGGACCAGCCTGTGCGCCCACACGCGCGCAGCCAGGGCCTGCACGTCGTCGGGGATCACGAAGTTACGGCCCTGGGCGATCGCCCACACGCGGGCCGCGCGCATCATCGCGATCGCGCCTCGAGTGGACACACCGATGCGGACCTCGGAGTCGGCGCGCGTCGCCTCGCACAGGTCTTGGACGTAGGCGGCGATCGAACGGTCGACGTAGTTGTTGGCCGCCAGGTCTGCCATGTCGGCGACCGCCTTCGTGGAGATCACGGGTGACAGGGCGCGCGTGCGGTCGGGAGCGGCGGATCCGAGGATGACGTCGATGCCGGCCTCGCGGCCCGGGTAGCCGATCGACGTCTTCATGAGGAAGCGGTCCAGCTGAGCCTCGGGCAGGCGGTAGGTGCCGGCCTGCTCGACGGGGTTCTGCGTGGCGATGACCATGAAGGGGCGTCCCGTCTCGCGGCGCACGCCGTCGACCGTGACCTGGGCTTCCTCCATGACCTCCAGCAGAGCCGACTGGGTCTTGGGCGAGGCGCGGTTGATCTCGTCGGCCAGGACGATCGAGGCGAAGATGGGGCCCTTGTGGAAGTCCCACGAGCCCGTCCGCTGGTCGTAAATGGTCACGCCCGTGATGTCGGAGGGCAGCAGGTCGGGCGTGAACTGGATGCGCGAATGCGTCCCGTGCACGGTGGCGGCGATGGCGCGAGCCAGCGCCGTCTTGCCGGTTCCCGGCGCGTCCTCCAAGAGCAGGTGCCCTTCGGCGAACATGCAGGTCAGCGCCAAGCGGATGACGTCTTCCTTGCCCAGGAGGGCCTTGCCGACGTTGTCCGTGATCCTCGTGAAAGAGTCCGCGAACCAGTGAGCGTTATCTTCGGTGACTTCCATTGTTGTCCTTAGTTGTGTTGTGTGACGGGTCGTCTATTGCTGTGTGGGCGGCCGTTCTACTGTTGCTGGCAGGTGAACCAGCCGTTGAAATCTTTGTTATCGTTTCCGACCAGGTAGTAAACATATTGTCCGTTCAGGGTCCACCCGCGGATACCATCCGTCCCGGGGACCCCCCTCCAGTTTCCGTTGCCGTCAACCTGCAGGGTCACCCAGGCATTTTTGTTGTCGTAGGTTCCGGAGCACCTGACAGTGGCGTTTGGAGGCCACCCGGACAGGTCCACCCCCACCTTGTCGAAAGGACCACTTCCACATGAGCCGGACACACATTTGCCCGACCCGCCCCTGAATCCGCTGGCGCTGCGGGCGTAGCTGGGGGCCGTGGCGCTGGCGCACTGTGGACTGGACTCGCGTGTTCCCTTTTCGCTCGAGGTCTGGACGGCCTTGATGCACAGCTGCGCGCTGCCGCCTTCGCCGGGGTTGAACTCGCGGTGTCCGTCGCGTGTCAGCTCAATGGTCGTATTCTCAGCTCCCGTGAGGACCAGGCTTGCGCTCCTGCCGCCGTTGTCTGCATTGCTCCAGGAACAATTGACCCACCCGGGTCCGCCGGGCTGACACGATACGGATGGTGTCGCGGGGGGACCGAAGGAACTCACGGTGCCGCCGGTGGCCACCGCTTCGGATGTTTTATCGGTGCCGGCCTTGCGGACGGTCACCTTGACCTGGAGCGTTGCGTCGACACCATCCGTGAGTGCGGGGCTGGTGACGGTGTGAACGCCATCCCTGGACAGGGAGTCCCAGTGGCCCCCGTTGTCGGTCGTCCACTGGTAGTCGACGACGTCGTTCTTGCTCCATCCGTTGCCCGGCTGGAACTCGACGTTGAACGCGATCTCCTTCGAGTTACCCGTGGCCTTCAGTGACGTGATCGTGGGGGCGTTGACTTGGTCGACGGCCCACACGGTGGTCGTCGCCGCGGGTGAGGTGTGCGCGCCGGGATCCTTTGTGTCGTTGACGGCGGTGACGCTGATGGAGACCTGCTGTTCGTGGTAACCGACCTTGACGGACGCGGAGGTGGACGGAGCATCGACCTCAACCGGGTCGGCGCCGGTCGCGCTCACCGTGTAGCGCTCGATGTTACGACCGTTCGTATTGGACGGTTCGTTCCACGTGACCTGCGCGGTGCCATTCGAGAAGGTGGCGCTGACGCCCGACGGGGCTCCCGGTGCGCCGTAGGGCGTCACGCCCTGGGAGAAGGACGACCACTCGGACGTGTAGTTCCTATTGCGAGCCCTGATCCGAACCCTGTACTCGTGGCCATTCGACAGGCCGGAGATCGTCAGGGACGTCTTGTTTGCGCCGGCCGGTGGTACTACTACATCGGCCGGCGAGAGCTCCACGTCGTAGCCCTCCAGGTCGGAACCGGTGTTGACCGGAGCTGCCCACGACACGGTGATGGACCCGTCCCCGGGCTTCACGGTGGGTGCGCCGGGGGTTTCGGGCTTGGCGTCGATGAGGACGCTCGTCCGGTTGGAGGGATCGGATTCCCCGACCTCGTTCGTCGCGGTGACCGAGAAGGTGTGCTCGGTGCCGTTCGTGCGCCCGTCGAAGAGGCACTCGGTGACAGCGCCGCAGGACTTGGAGTCGCCCTGCGTGTGGTCGGTGACGGTGAAGGAGGTGATGGGGGAGCCGCCCGTCGCCCCCGTGCTCCACGACACCAGGGCAGTGCCCGCGCTGTTCGATACCGCGCTCGCCCGCGTGGGCGCGCCGGGCTTATCCAGGACGGTCACCTGAATCGTTCCCTGGACCTCGCGCTCGACGTCCTTGGTCGCGTCCTGCACGCGGTAGGTCACGGTGAAGGAGCCGTTGAAGCCGGCGTCGGCCTGGATGGTCATGGTCGACCCCGAGGCCGTGGCGCTGCCGCCCGCGGAGGTGGCAGGATCGCCCATGATGGTGAGGGGCCCCTGGTCGGCCAGCGGGTTGGTCGCGTACTCGG
>ERZ1674201.13-NODE-13-length-30990-cov-22.187716_pt1 | contig 30990 bp, 35 predicted proteins | sample MGYA00581114_ERZ1674201 | MGnify/ENA primary metagenome ERZ1674201 (study PRJEB41354, sample SAMEA4873309) | human saliva metagenome | biome: human-associated habitat [ENVO:00009003]; feature: mouth environment [ENVO:08000002]; material: saliva material...
CCTGCGCCAGGCCTTCCTTGCGTAGCTGCGCAAGCAGTTCTGGGTGCTCGCTCAGGTCCACGATCGTGTAAGCAACGCCCGCGCGATCGAGCGCGTCGCGCGTGAGGCGGCACGCGGGACAATGCGGCGTGGTGTACAGCGTCAGCGTCGACGCCTCTTCTGGTGAGTGGGACATGCTTTTTCCTCCTTCACCTACCACGTAAAAGCGTGCGCGCACAACGAAAAATCGAGTTGGTGTAGCGTAGTCCCTCCCCGCTCATGAGTGTTGCCCCTACACCATGTGCAGGGGCAACACGCCTGTGTGAAACAGGGGGCCAGGTGCTTAGGCTCGGGGCTTGCGCCCTCGAGGAAGAGCCGCGATCGGCATGAATGGAGCGCCGTTCTTCTTCTCTGCCCGCTTGAGCTTGTCCTCGAGGGCTCCAATCACCCATGCCTCGAATGTCGGAGCAGCGTTCGGATCGGTCAGCAGTGCGTGCATGTATGCCGCCTGGCACCGTCCGACAAGTTCCTTGTCGATCCGGGCCGTGAGCTTGTGTAGCGCTCCCGATGTTCCGGCACTGCCGGTATTACCGGCTTTGCCGGATGATCCGGCTTTACCGGCACTGCCGGTTTTGCCGGTTTTGCCGGTTTTAGGGAGGGTGGGCGCGGGCGTCGTCTCGGGTTTGATGACAGCTTCGGGGCCGCGCGGCAGCGCTGATCGCAGGGGGGCGGGTCGCTGGCTCACGAGCGCACTCCTTCCTCGATGGTGGCAAGCAGGGTTGCCAGGTGCGTGTCGTACAGGTTGATGAGCTCGGCGGGCACACCTGGGTATTGATCGAGGCCGTGCTGAGACTCGAGGGCATCGGAAATGACGACGCGACGGGGGATCGCAGGCTCGAGCAAAGGGAGTTCATACTGTGCGCAGATGTTGCGCAACTCTTCTTGCCATGCAGCCCCGGCAGTGGTGCCCGCCTCGAGCAGGTTAATCAGCACGCCCGCGGTACGCAGGGTCGGATTCAGATACCGCCTGGCCGTGTTCATCGTGTCGAGCAAGTGAGCGAGGCCTGTTGCCGATAGCAGTTTCGGTTGAGTGACGATGAGAACACCGTCCGCGGCTGATAGGGCATTTGACGTGAGTTGATCAAGCGCTGGTGCGCAGTCGATCAAGCACAGGTCGAAATTCTCTGCGACCCGCTCCAGGGCCTCGGTGAGGCGGGCCTCGCGCCCGGCTCCTGCGATCACGAGCTCGTCGCGAACGCCCGCCAGGGCTTCGCCGCCTGCAGGTGCGAGAAGCACCTCGTTCCATACGGTGGTAGTGATGACATCTTCGAGCTCAACATCCTGGTGGGCGCTCAGTGCGTCTGCTACTCCCGCTTGCTGGTCGACGAGGGGAGGGCTGGCAAGCACGGCCGATGCGTTGGACTGGGGGTCGAGGTCGACCACAAGTGTGCGCAGGCCGCGGCGCGCCGCGGCGCGCGCCAGGTGAAATGTGGACGTCGTCTTGCCGACGCCGCCCTTCTGGTTTGCAACTGCAATCGTGATCATGAGTGCTCCTTGACACGAATGATCAATGCCGGAATATCCGGCAAAGCCGGTTTAACCGGACCGACCGGCAATGCCGGTAATTCCGGTAATGCCGGAATATCCGGCAATTGCTGACAGTATATCCCAAGGGTGCAAACGTGCGCAAATCGTGCAAACCGCGCAATTGAAGCATTTGGGTTTATTTGGTATTATTGATGCATGAAGGATACTGACCTGCTATCGACGAGCGAAGCCGCTCGAATGTTCGCCGTGACGCCCTCGACGATCCGCCGCTGGGCGCACTCCGGGCGCCTGCCGCACATGCTCACGCCCTCCGGGCGCATGCGCTTTCGCCGCGCCGACCTTGAAAAAGCCTGTACGACCGTGACGTCCGATGAGTCAACCGGCGCGATAGGGGAGGGGTTGGTTCGTGAACCCAGGTAAAGGGAAGGCCCCGAATGCGCGAACATTCGGGGCACAGGACGCTAATTGCCCGCAAAAGCAAACTAGCTGTGTTCAGTCTAGATCACAGCGTAGATATGCAACAACTCTTTCAATGACGATGAGGAGTGAATCATGAGCCTGCACGCGCTGACATGGCTGATCGACAACCTGCAAACACTGCCGCCGACCACCTTCAAGGTTGCGTTCCATGCCGCCTACATGGCGCACGAAGACGGACATGTTCAACTGAATACGGCCCTCATGGCATCGCGCATGGCGATGACTGAAGAGGCGATCGCCCATGAGCTCGCAACCTTGTCGACTCTCGGCCTGATCGCACCAGGCTTGCAATCGGGAACATATCGCCTGAATCTGGGGGCGCATCCTGATCGCACATCCTGTGCGCCTGCAGAGCTTCCCCCTCTCTCTGAAGAGGATCTCGCCCTCATTGCCTCAAGCATTCCCGACGCAATGCAAGCAATGGACGCCCGAGGCTTGCGCACGGTTCTTTCCCTCCTGCATGAGCGCGTCAATGCGGGCTGGAACCCTGCAGATATTAAGCGCCTGCTTGACACTGCCCTTCCGGAGCGAGTAGCGCGCATGTCCGGCCTGGTCGCCTCGCGCCTGCAGCGCTTCGTCGACGTCCATGCGGCCCCGCGTGCGGCTGTGGCCGCAGCTCAGCGTCAGCGCGATAAAGCCCTGGCAGAACGCGACGCTGCTGCCAACGCTCGCACCGAAGCCCTCGCCCCATCGCTGCTGCATATGCGCATTCATGATCTCATTGAAAAGGAGATGCCCACAGCCACCCCTGGGCGCCGCGCCGTCCTCGAACTGGACCTGCAACAGGCGCTCGCTGATGCATGGCGTCGACACAATCGGGGCGCAAAGCGCCCCTCAGAGGCAGATCTGCTGACTATGCTCGAATCGAGCGGTCTGCAGCTGCTACTCGAGTGCCGCGCCCGAAAGGAGGAAGCGCAGTGAACAACGAAGTCGTCTTATCCTGGCCTGCCTGGGCTCGCGAACAGCGCAAATTAGGTGCATCGGCTCGCGCCTGCCTCCGAGAAATCGCTGTCCTCGCAGATGATCGCGGCGCCGCGATCGTCGAAATCGCCTGGCTGGCGCAAGCTGTCGACCGCAGTGAACGCACCGTCTGGCGCGGCCTGGCAGCCCTCGAAGAACGCGGTCTGATCGTGCGCGAAGAGCGGCGTGAAGAAGGACATCGCGCCGCCTCGCGCTTTCAGCTCGTGCGTGATCCTGCTCGAGCGATCAACAAGGCGCGCTCCCGCGTCGAACAACTCGGCGTCGACGTCGATACAGTCGCCTCATGCGCGATCGACCTCAACGACAATGAGGGCCTGCGTACCGCCCTCGCTCAAGCCTGCAGTGATGGCTGGAATGGTCCGAGTGTGAACCGACTCGCCCTCACTCTCCTTGAGCATGGCCCGCGCCAGTTCGGGCGCATTGCCGCCCGGCAGGCGCGATATGAAGCCATGAGTGTCTCGACGGCGCTCGCAGACGTGCTCACGCTGGCATGGATCGAGCTGCGCACATCAGCGTTGTCGATGATCAAAGCGCGCAGCCCCTGGGCAGTGTGGTCGCGCGCAGTCGAATGCGCCGTTGCCAACGAATCGCTCGCAAGCGCCGAAGATCGAGCGGCAATCACCCTCGAAGGGATCCTCCCCGAAGATGGATCGGCCCCCTCGAGCGACGCTAGTGAGCTCTACGTCGGTATCGACGAGCTCACCGGCCCTCTCGAACGATTCATCCGCGCCCTCCGCGATGCTGGAATGCCTGCCACACTCGCCTGGGCAGGCAGCGTGCGCATCGCCCATATCGCCGCGCACGGATCGCAAGCCAACGCGCACACAGCAGCGGCTCGCGACGCAACCCTGCAATCGCTCGGCATTGGCCAGCAAGCTGCGCGCGCCTGGATGACACTTCTTGTCGGATCGAGGCGCGGAACAGTTGCCTCAGCGCTCCATGCAGACGAAAGCGCACTGGCGACACAGGCTCAAGTGGTCATGCAAGCATGGCGCAACACAACACTAGTGGCCTAGATTACACTAAGGGAATGGGGCTGACTGACAAAAATGTCAGGTAGCCCCATTTTCCGCAGAATGACGCCAAAACTATAGTTTGTCGGGAAATGTGTAGCCGTCGATTTCCCGAATCTCGTCAATGAGCTCATCAATGATTTCATGGCTGTCGATCGGACTCTCGTCAAGCAACCAATCGCTCTTGATCGTGACTTCTACACGGTGAAACACCTGCATGGCGCTGGTGTCGATGCCTCGACGTATCGCGATATCGAGCGCCTGCGCGATCGCGAAGTCACGATCAACGGCTGGCCACCCTGCCGCGTTGAACTGACCGTGCGCACCGGGTGGTTGTCCGTCAAAGGTGACAGCCCAGTAATGCAGCTGCTCGGGAGAGGATTCTGGCGTCATCGGGCATCTTTCTGGCGGGGTGTAAAACCGTTCTCCTTAATGATGCCACTGTCATCAACGATCATGTGCCACTCACCTTCGGCGCTTCGCACGTCAAGACTCAGCGGGCGCCCATAGAGGCGCGCCTGCGAGCAGGCAACATCAAGGCAATGCTGGCGCAGCTCAGACGCATGTGCGCTGATGCGCGCCACGGTAATTCCCGCAGCGTCAAGATGAGCATGAGTCTCATCGTCGACGTGCAGTACGAGCGGTGGCCACGAGGGTTTCGGTGATGGTGTCAAGAGCGTCTCGCTTTCATTGCGGTTATTGAACAAGGTGGTATCAGGTGTGCGTGCACCACGGTACGAATAAGACGTAAAGAAAGGAACGCACATGCCGACCCTGTTCGCACGGGCACAAACCCCTGCACCCACGGAAAGCCACTGGCTCGCCCCTAGTGGCCCGTCCGTGCCGATCCCGCCCCCGCCCGCTGTGGCCGCCACGCGCCCGTGGGCCCCGGGCGTTGATGGGCTTACCGTTCGGCGCCACATCCGGCGCTCCACCGTCGACGGCGCGCCTCTCCTGTGGATCGTCGGAGCCCACGGTGGTGCAGGAACTTCGACATGGGCGCGCATCCTTGGCGTCGGTGATGCAGGGGCATCCTGGCCCCAGCACGTCAATCCCACGCGTGCGCTGAGCATTGTTGTCTGTTGTCGCTCAACAGCCGCGGGCCTGCGCGCTGCGCAAGACGTCGGCATCGAATGGGCGTCGGGTGCCCTCCCTGGGCAACTCGTCGGCCTGATCGTGGGTGCTGATGCCCCCGGGCGAATTCCGCGAGAACTTCGCGAGCTTCTCGAAGTTACGAGCGGGGCATATCCCCGCAGTATTTTCGTTCCCTGGCAGGCGCAATGGCGCCTCGCCGGAGAAAACGGTGAGGGTGTCGAACACTCTCACATCAACAAGATTGCCGCCACGGTGGAGGCATGGACTGAAAGGACAAACTCATGACGATTATGTCGCATGTGCACGCAGCGATGGATTTGTTGGGAACGATCGATCTCGATCCGACTCCGACAGCGCCTCCTGGGGTATCAGAGCTTTTCAACATGGGCCTGGGGTGGGTCATGTGGATCGCTGGTGCCCTTGGACTTCTCGGCTTTTTCATTCTTGCCATTCGCCTCATGCTGTCGGACAACAGGGAATCGACGATGGACCATGCAAAAGGCTTTGGGCGTGTGTGCGGTGGCCTGATTCTGGTTGCGTCGGCGGCTGGTCTCGCAAGGATGTTCCTGTGAACATCAAAAGTAAGGATGCTGCCCCTGTGGAGGAGTCGGCACAGTCCGCATCGCCTTGGGTATCAAAAGGTTTCGTGTTCGGAGCAGGATTCATTGTTGCGATCATTGTTGCCCTTGCCTTTGTACTGGCGTCTGTATGGGGAAAAAGTCCGGCTTCTGTAACCCCGTCCACTCAAAGTGGAAATAATGCAAGCACGGCCGCAGCCATTGCTCCTCCTGCTTGCGAACTTGGCGTTAACGGAATGAGTCCGCTAACAACACCTCCTGCATCTGTCGACGCTTCTTTTGTTGGTGTCACCGTGGCATCAACAGCTCACGCTGGTCCATCTCGCACTACTGATGGATTGCCCACCTGCTACGCGCATTCCACAGAAGGTGCCGTTCTTGCAGGGGCAAATTTTCTGCGCTTGCAAAGCCAGTATGCGGATCAAATGAAACTGTACACAACTCTCGTTGCTCCGTCCGATATCCGTACCGCAGCTCTCGAAGATATGCGGGCAGCGGGAGGCTCTATGAGGGGCTGGTCCTCAGACGTCGTTGTGATCAAGGGGGTCTACACAGAAGTATGGTCTGACGACATCGTATTTATGTCGTATGCCGTTTCCATTCCTTCACAGGGGCCTCAGACCAAGTCAATTCAATTCAAGATGACTTGGTCTGACGGTGACTGGAAGGTGGAGCTACCCGCGAACGGCTTTGGAGTCAGCGTCATTGACTCGCCCACCTCGGTAGGGATGCTTGAATGGAGGGTTCCCGTTGCCTGACGTCTGCTCTCCCTGGAATCCTCTGTGCGCTTTGAAGGAAGGTGCACATGCTGCTCTTGGCTCAGCGGCACAAAACGTTGTCGACTACTGGGTCGAAGCGCTGAATGAGTCACTGGGTAACGTCATGATTACGTTAGGCAGTTTCTGGACAAAGGGGACTGTTGGCATGGATGTCGGAAAAGGAAGTCCGATTGAGTTCATGCAACAACACATGCAATTTTTTGCTACAACCGTTCTCATTGCTAGCATGATGGCTTGCGGTATACAAATGCTCGTAACCCGTAATAATGATGAGCTACAGCGACTTGGTCGGGGCGTCATTACGACAATCGTTGTTTCCGGAGCTGGAACAACAGCTGTCACTGTTGGGGTTGCTGCAGCTGATGCCTTTTCAACGTGGCTCATGGATGCAGCAACACAGGGGCAATCAGCCAACTTTGGAAGCGTAATTTTATCAACAGCTTCCATCCCTTCGGGTGGGCTGTTTGTCGTGCTTGTCATGGGGGGCGCGGCACTGATTGCCAACATCGTACAGATTGGCTTACTGTATTTGCGTGCAGCGTTGTTAATCCTCGTGATTGCCATATTCCCTGTAGTAGCAGCATCGTCTGCATCAAAGATGGGGGAAACGTGGTGGCGTAAACTCACCGGATTTGTAATCGCGGTGATTTTGTATAAGCCAGTCGCAACGATCATCTATGCGCTTGGTGTACGTGTTCTTTCATCTGCAACGGGAAAAGAAGATGTCGCCGACGCATTGACGGCATACATATTGGGCGGTATTTTCCTCGTCGCTGCTGCTCTGGCTTTGCCTCCACTAGTTTCCTTCATTATGCCGGTTACCGCCGCTATTGGTGGCGGAGGTTTTGGCTTTGCAGCTGCCGGGGCGGGGGCCGTTGCGTCTGGTGCAGTAAATGTTCGAGGAAATGTCAGTGGATCGCGAGCAGAAGGAGCTGGCGCTGCCGGAGGTGCACAGTCGTCGGATCTTGCGAAAGGTGCTGGATCATCCGCAGGAGCCGCAAAAGCTGGACAAGCAGCTTCCGGAGCAGCAGGAGCGGGTTCCGCTGCTTCTGGCGCAGCAGCAGGAGCAACTGGAGGCGCATCCCTCGTCGCTCAAAAGGCAGCTGAAGTTGCTGGAAAAGTCAAGGGTGAGGTGTCTAGCTCCATCGAAGAAGAGACACAAGCGACAGGAGCAAAAGCATGAGCGACGTCCCAACTTACGGGAATTTTCGCAAGCCACGAACGGTTGGTCTGTGGGGAATGAGTATGGGGCTAACGCTGTCGGTGTTTGCCCTCTCTGCCCTTGTCGTTCTTCTGCTTCTTCGCCAAGCCTGGGGTACAGCGCTTGCTGTCGTTGCTTGTGGTGCAGTAATTATCGGAGCCTTGAGCTTCACAGATGTTCACGGATTGAGCATTGCAGATCGTTGGATGGAGAAACTCATGTTCGGAATTGCAAAGCGACGCGGCCGCACCATCTACCGTTCAGGACCGCTCGGAGTCATGCCGAGCACGGCAACACCACTGCCCGGCATCCTGGCAGGATCCAAGGTCAGCGAACACCTTGACTCGTTTGATCGAACATTCGCTCTTGTCCACCATGCCGATAAAAGCGTTGCCGTGGTAATGAGTGTGACTCCCCCAGGTATTGACCTCATTGATCGAGATCAGATCAATACATCAGTTGCTCAGTGGGGAGAGTGGCTCGCGATGCTTGGTAACGAAATTGGTGTTGTCCAAGCATCAGTTGTGATCGAGAGCTCTCCCGATACGGGTGAAGCCCTTGCCCGACATATTCAGACGATGAATGCAGCTGAAACCTCGAGTGTTGCGTGTGAAGTCATGAACGAGGTCGCCGCAGAATACAGGGTCGGTGCCGCACAGATGCGTGTGTGGGTGACAGTCACATTCCAGCCGTCTCTGATGAGCAGTAAGAAGCGAACGATCACTGAACTGGCTCGAGATATCGGAGGCAGGCTGACGGGAATCACGCAGCAACTCAAGGCCGCAGGCGCCGGTGCTGTTCATCTCATGTCTGCATCGCAGCTCTCCCGCGCGATACGCACGGCATACGATCCTGCAGCACTTGCACTTTTTGAGATTGCGCAATCACGTGGCGAGCAAGTCGAACTATCTTGGAAAGACGCGGGCCCTATTGCTGCAGAAGCACTATGGGATGCATATCGACACGATTCAGGATTGTCGCGCACATGGGTTGTGTCCCAGCCGCCGCAAGGCGTCATCCATGAAAATGTCCTTGAAAGACTCCTGCGTATTTCTGCAGACGTTGAGCGAAAGCGCGTCGCGATCATCTACAAGCCGATCAGTGCTGCGCGAACAGGAGATATCGCAGAACGCGATCAAATCCGAGCAACGAATGCCGTCACTGTCGGTGGAGGCAACAATGCTCGAGCTCTTCGCGAAGCCCGCATCGCACAGCGCAATGCAAATGAGGAAGCTGCAGGAGCAGGCATCGAAGACTTCGCCATCATCATCACAGCGACAACAAGCGATGACAACCTTGAGGATGTTTCCTCGGTTGTCAGGGCACTGGCATCATCGTCGAAGCTGGCACGTATCCGCATCGCATACGGAGCTCAAGACAGCGCCTTTGCTCTCGGCCTTCCTCTCGGTGTCAGGCCGTCTTCGTCGATCGTGAAGGGAATCTAGCGATGGGTATCGTGCGAGATGCTGCATACACCAGCGTCGATCTACTAAGACTCATGTTGGGAGTGTCCCCTATTGAACGTACCTCTGAGTCCATGGCCTCGAAACAGCGTGGAGGCGGTGACCCAGCACGATACCCGCACTTGGAATGGTATCGAGGCACATCCAGGCAAACATGTGGCTTGTATCCGTTCGTCGCGAGCTCATCTACCCCCATGGTCGGAGTTCCTGTTGGAAAAGCGCTTGACGGTACAGGAACAGTATGCGCAGACCCGATCAACTGGTTTGAAACTGGACTGATCTCAGCCCCATCATGCATGGTGCTCGGACTCAACGGACTAGGCAAATCATCTCTCGTCAGACGCATGGTGATTGGCCTCGAAGCGCAAGGCGCCCACACGATGGTGCTCGGAGATATCAAGCCAGACTACCGAGACGTCGTTGAAGCACTCGGCGGGCAGATCATCGCGATCGGACACGGGCGATCCGGAATCAACCCCCTCGATGCAGGAAACGCGGCACAAGCAGCAGCTGCCCTGCGCGAAGCTGGTCGTGAGGATCTCGCTCGCGAAGTCGAACAAGCAGCTCACGAACGCAAAAAGACTCTCGTCTGCTCACTTCTGCACGTCATTCGACGAACGCCCCCCACAGATCGTGAAGAAACAATCATCGACGAAGCTGTGCGTGTTCTGGAGGACTGGGGACGTCCCGCGAAGCTTTCTGATCTGCTCGACGTCGTGCGAGAAGCACCCGAACCGCTACGGTTAGCTGCTCTTGATCGTGGCGATATGGCGCGCTATCGGCAAATTGTTGAAGATCTAGAAGCATCTCTCACAGCGTTATTGAAGGGGCGGTTCGGTGCCATTTTCGCTGCGGATAAGACTGTCCCCATGATGACGGATCGATCTGTCGTCTTCGACGTCTCATCCTTACTCCAAGCTGACGAAGATCTGCAAGCAGCAGTTCTCTTGGCCTCCTGGTCATATGGCTTTGCAACAGTCGAGGTCTCACAGGTACTCGCAGATGCTGGCCTCGCCCCTCGAGCTCGCTACATGCTCGTCATGGACGAACTGTGGCGAATCCTGCGCACTTCTCCTGGCATGGTTGAGCGCGTCGACTCACTGACGCGACTCAATCGAACCGTAGGTGTTGGACAGATGATGATCACGCACACAATTTCTGACTTTACCGCTTTGGCATCAGAAGCAGATCGCAAGAAAGCTCAAGGCTTCATCGAACGATCCAAGATGCTCTTCATTGGAGGCGTCCCCAAGAAAGAAATCGACGAGCTGCGCCGCGTTTTCACATTTAGTGATGCAGAACAGTCCCTCGTATCGTCATGGAACGCACCCGGAACCTACGACCCTGCCACGGGGGCACGCACGGCCCCAGTCGGTCAGGGCAAGTTCCTCCTTAAAACGTCGGATGGGCCGGGTTTCCCCTTCTACATGCGCTTCACTCCCTCAGAGTTCCGCCTATCGAACACCAACCAGAGATGGGACATGAAATGACCTGGAAAGATCTCGACGAGAACGCACGCCTCGGAGTGCTCGGGTTCGTTCTCGTTGCTCTCGCAGTCATGTCAGCGTATGCAGGCGCGGGAATCTATACCCTGACCGGAGGGCACGTCGATTGGGTCACGAACCCAATGGAGATGTGTTTTCGAGTATGGATCGGACAGTGGGACGCAAATCCTCGTTTTTATGCGATCGGCGTCCTAATTGTCATCGTCGTTGGCCTCTTCTTCTGGCTCGGACTTCGCGGGGTTTCTCCTCGTACAACAAAACGCAAGCGTGGCGATCAGGTGGCACGCAAGTCGGCCTCGAGGCGTGAGGTTGCTGTTCTGGGGAAGAAGGCTGCGTTGTCTTCGGCAGCGCAGCTGGGCGTGAGTGTTGATTCTCCTGGTTTGCCGATCGGGCGCATGGTCGCGGGTGGGGCCCCGTTGTTTTCCTCATGGGAGTTCGTCTCTCTCATGATCGCGGGGCCTCGCACGGGTAAAACGACTGCGTTCGTCGTCCCTCGAATTTTTGCTGCGCCTGGTGCCGTGTTGGCGACGTCGAACAAGCGTGACATCGTTGATATCACTCGTGAACAGCGTTCTCAGAGCGGGAAGACGTGGGTTTTCGACCCACAGGGTATTGCGGGTGAAGCACAGTCGTGGTGGTGGGATATTCTCGCAGGCATCAAGACTCCAGTTGATGCTGTTTCGCTTGCGGAGGTCTTCATCGACTCACAGCGCGATGCGACCGCCACGAAAAATGCGTACTTCGACGGCGCCTCAAAGGATCTGCTGGCGGCACTGTTGTTGGCTGCGGCGCTTGGCGATTGCGATATTCGCGCTGTGCATGACTGGTTGACTCGCCCGCTTGATGATGAGCCGGTGCAGATCCTCGAGCGGGCCGGTCAGCTCATGGTTGCGCGATCGCTGCGCGGGATGATTGATCTTCCCGCGGAGACGCGCGGCGGCGTGTATGGCGGTGCTTCACAGACGATGAACTTTCTGCTCAACGACGTGGCCACGCGCTGGGTGCTACCCCCCGCGGGCGCCGCGGATGATGAGGGGGCGACGATCGTTGAGTTTGATCCGGCGTCGTTCGTTGCCTCCACGGACACGCTGTATTGCCTGTCGCAAGAGGGGCGCGGTAGTGCGTCCCCGATCGTGACGGCTTTGACGGTCGCGGTCATTGAAGCTGCCCTCGAGCACGCGAAGAATCAGCCTCGCGGGCGCTTGGCGCTGCCCCTCGTTGTCGCCCTCGATGAGGCCGCGAACGTGTGCCGGTGGCGTGAGCTCCCCGACCTGTACAGCCATTTTGGTTCTCGTGGCATCGTCGTGGACACGCTGTTGCAGTCCTGGAGCCAGGGCGTGAGTGTCTGGGGTGAAGCGGGCATGAACAAGCTCTGGTCAGCGTCGAATGTCAAAGGCTATGGCGGCGGTGTTTCAGAGGACAAGTTCTTGCAATCTCTGTCGAATCTGATCGGCGTGGAGTACGTCGACCAGGTGCAAACGTCCTCGAGTCGTCAGGGAACCTCACGCAGCGTTTCTGTGGGAGCATCGCAGCGCCCGATCGCGCCGGTTTCGGAGCTCATGGCCATGCCCCCGAACCGTGCGTGGGTTCTCGCATCGGGAACCCCTGCGGTTTACGTTGAGACTGTTCCATACTGGAAGTAGGACATAGGAGGTCATCATGAGCGACGCCGCTCAGATCGAACAGCAACTATCCATGCAGGCAGCGCAGCTGATGCGTGCCGCGATCATGATTGCGCGTGCGCTCGCCGCGCGTGAGGCGGCCGCACGCACCTCCCTCGAGCACGCACGTGCTTTGCGCACGGTCACGGAGCAGCAGCGTCGCCTCGCGGCGCCACTGTATCGGGCGGCGCGCCGTGAAGGTTGGTGGGATGATCCGAAGGTCAGCGCAGCGGAAAGAGCTCGCGCGGTTGGCCTGGCGACCCGCTTTGAGCATGTCGACGAGGATGCGCGCGCCGTTGCCCTCGAGGCTCGGCAGCGCCTCGAGCGCCAGGCGCAAGCTCGCGCACAAGAGCAAGAGCGCGCCCGTATGGCCGCGCGAAACCCCGAGACCTTCCGTGACAGCGGCAAGGAAGCCTTCATTGACATGACTCTCGTGTCTGTGGCAGAGATAGCCGCTGCAGCGCCCCTCGTCGACGGGGAAAAGCTCGAGCAATCCCTCGAGGAAATCCTCGAGGAAATTCGCACCGATCCGCAAGCGACGAACACGCAGCTGTCGGATTCAGTGGCAGAGGATGTGGCTGTGGCCGCGCCCAAGCCAGGGGACAAGAAGCTAGATCTATTCACCGTCTACGGACTGATGACGACTCAGCCGGACAAACCGATGTCCGTGAGCGATCTCGACAGGCCAGAGATGAGCGTGAACGCACCCGCGTGGGATAGCGCCGAAGCGCGTCAGGCCTGGGCAACTCAGCTGCTCGATGCGGGTATCGACGCAGACGGGGTGCGAGCTTTCACAGTGGCCTCGCAAGCCCAGCCTGCACCCGCACAGAACATGCTGGCGACGTCGGTGAATGTGCCGGCCGGCCGAATGCCGGCCGCGCCCCTCGAGGATGTACACACACTGCACCAATAGATCGAACAACGGGGGTGGGGTAGCCAAATAGGCTACCCCACCCCCGTGTCTGCGTCCATTATCGGCGCTCGTCGACGAGCCCAGGCGGCGGCGGCGTTGTCGGTAGCACGCGCCCCGGGTGAGGCGCGGACTCGTCTTTGTGCTCGCCCTTGCGGTGCCTCTCGTCGGGCTGGCACCCCTTGAACGGCCCGTTTTCGGCCATGAGGCGATCCATGATCGGGTACAGATATTGGACGCTCCAGGTAGCCATCGCCGTGAGCTCGCCCGACGCTCGCAGGCCCTCCCATGAGTGCCACAGGGCAGTCAGGTAGAAGACCGCCTCTGTATGTTTCCACCATTCACTGCACCAGTTGAGACCGGTCCCTAGAGGGCGATCGTAGATCTGCGTCAAGAACTCATCGACGAACGCATGCACGTCCCTGTAGTACAGCTGCGGCTCACCCCTCGAGGGATCGGCGGGCGCTACATCCTCGAGGTCGCTGGGCAGCGGCTCGACATCGATCGGGGGGACGTCCTGGTAGGGGTCATTCACAGCGATCGTCCTTCTACTTGTTGAGTCGTCGATATGGGCGCCAGAGTGGGTGCCGACACCGTTGAGGGCACATGAATTGCAGTTTGGGGAACGCTCATTCCGAGCATTTCGCTCGGAATTGTTGCGCGCTGCGCTTTGAGTGCAGCGACTTGCTGCGCGTCCTGCGCTGCGCGTGCCGCTGTACGAAGGGTTGGACCTGCCGCGCACATTGCGGTTGTGTGGATTGTTCCTAGTGTGCCTGTTACGGCACGGACGATCGACTTGAAATCGCTCGAGCTCGTTCCAGCCTCCGCATGGAGGTCGGCAAACTCTGGGCTGTTCATGACGTCGTCGATGTCGTACCAGTCGCAGTTGTAGTCGTCTAAAGGACGATCTGGGATTTTCGCCCACCCATCGCCTGCAACGGTTGACGTAGTCAGCATGATTAACGGCTTACCAGTGCTGCTTGTGAGGGTAACAGTCAGCGAGTCTGTTTCCATCTCAATGAGTGGGTCTTGTTCGTTGACCCACGGCGCTAGAGTTATCTCGCGTTCCGCTAGTGAATCGAGAACCGATAAAACACTTTCCCTCGCAATGGTCTCACGCGCCTTCATGACCTGCGGACTCTTCCATTCAGCTGCGCATCGCAGAAATTCCTGGCATGCTTCCTCTCCTCTGAGATGCACCTGCCATTCTTCATGCCCGTAAGGGAATGTATCGACCTCGTTGCCCGCATAAATCTCCTGAACCTGCCCACTCTTGTCGGTGCGAATGATCGCGGCGCGATTAAACAGCCTGTAGTCATAAAACGCGGCGCTCTCACCAGCGACCTGCGGGCTTCCATCAAACCTGTGTGAGTATGTTGCTTCGATCCCCCTTCTTGCGAGTTCTTGTCGACCTGCTTCGATGATGCTGTTCATTGCATTCTCCTATTATTTTCGCTCGTACTTACAGGATGGTTGTTAGATCGCGTCATCGACGTCTGCGAAGGATCGTGGCAGAATATGGGCTGGCCCGTATGCAGTCTGTGGGAGAGACACTTCTGTGTGACTGTTTTGCCTGCGTGCGCGCCTGTGGGCATCACGGAAAGCAAACATGCTCGTTGGTGAGTGCTCGCCCCTGTCCTCGAGTTCCGCTGTGTTCTCCCATTCGACTGCGTCGTCGAGAAAGGCTGCGCAGGCGTGCGGTCCGAGAATCTCGGTCTCCCAGCCCCCTTTTTTTCTACGCGTATACGCAGGAGTCTGCCCTGTCTGTCTGCTGCTATTTCAACGACTCGTTCGAACAGAAGGTAGTCCCACAGGATCACTGCCTGTTCTTCGATCATCCAGATGGCGCGCACGATTTCAAGGGCATCATAATCTGGCGACATCCCGTGTGATGCGATTGTTGTGCGAGCGCGTTCCAGCGCAGCGACAGCTCGAGGGATCTCAGCTAGATATTCGTGCCACTGGCGCGTGATTTCACCGACGAGATGCCGCTTCTTTACGGTCATTTCTCGTTTTGGAGTCATCAGCAAGTACTCACGCTTGCCGGTGTGTGCGACAGCCAGGTCGATTGACTCGGTTGTCCAGGCCAGCCCATATGGTCCAGCTGGTGCGATGTGGTCGGGCCATTGAACTGCAGGGAGTTTTTCAATGACGTGTCGTATCGGGTCGTCGATCCCAGCATGTGCGACACGGAGCTCACCGATTTGCTCGATCGTTGGCTCAAGGAACCAGGGAACAGCCTGCGGATCCATCTTTTACCTCCAGAGCTCGAGGGATCACGGGTCTGTGATCCCTTCTCTTTGCTCGTGGCGTGGTGCACGCACACCTACAGCTGGTGGCCCTGCCCCTTGTCACGCTCGTTTCGGGCCGCATTATCTGCGCGCAACGGCGGTGTGCTGGCTTGGGGTGGTTGCGCGGGCAGGCGCGTTGGGGTGCACATCGCTTGCAGCACCGTGCGGATTCCCTCGAGGGATTTATCTGCGGCAGCGTTGGCTACCTGCTGCGCGTCGCGGGCGATCGCACTGTCCTCATGCGGTGCCTGTGCGGCGGGAAGGGGCTGCACGATCTCGCGCTGTGTGGGCGCGGGGCTGTTTTCGAGCCGCTCGTAACTCGACGCGAATGCGTCGACGTCGAACCGCGGGTAGGTGTTAGCGCGCTCGTACATGGCGCGCGCATCGCGCTCGATTGCAGCAGCGGTTGCTGCTTGACCTGCTGCCTCGTGGAGCTCCGCGATGGTGTGCACGAGATCGACGGTCGCGTGTGCGAGGGCGATCGCGGCCAGGCGCGGATTCGTTGCGGCCGCGATCGACAGTGCCAGGTCTGAGGCCATGCGGGCGCCCACGTCGACGAGGCGTTTATCCGCTGGTCGTGTCTTCAGCTGTGCGCAGCGTCCGACCTGCACAGCGGCGCGCTCGAGCATGTCTCGCCCGCCTGTCGTGCGCGCCGTGAGCGCTTGAGCGTGCAGAAGTCCTGCCACGTCTGCTGATGCATTGGCAAGGCCCACCTGATCGGAAGGATCGAGTCGCTCAAGGTGCACACGGAAATGCTCGAGCGCGCGAATCCTGTCCTCCCACAGGGGCCCGTCGTAAGGCGCCTTCTTCGGGTAGCGGCCTTTCCATGCTTCCACGGCCTCGAGGGCGCTCGTCGGGGTGTCTTCCCACCGTGTGCGCAGCTGAGTCAGTGTCAGGTCACGGGCAATCCGCCCGCCACCCCACCAACGTGTCTGCTGTCCGTCTTCGGTACGCAGTGCCGCGCTGTATCCGACAACAACGTCGGTGCGCCCACGCGCGAATCTGGGGTGCATGCGAACCCCGAGGCGACGCGCTCGACGCACGAAGTCAGCTTCGCTGTGCGCGCTGGTCGCTGCGGTACGCAGGCGCTCTTCAAGGATCGCGCGGTCCGTGCGTGAGGCGCCCGCGCGCGCGGCCGCGTTTTGCGCCGCTGCGCTATCGCACCGCGAGCCGCGTTGACGCTCGCGTGATTCAAGGACACTCAGGCCATATCGGTGCTCGAGTGTGTTGCAGGCGCGCTGCGCGCGTTTCTGGTCATACCAGGGGCTCCACTTGGTGCCATCCTCACGCACGACGTTTGCTGCGATGTGGATGTGGTCACCGCCGTTTTTCGCGCTGCCGTGGTGAATCGCAACCCAGCGGCACGGTGCTTTGCCATCGGTGCCGGTAAAGCCCATTTCATCCATGAAGTCTGTGGCGATGCGTCCCCAGACCTCATCCCCAAGCGCGGCTTCCTCTGGCGAGAGTGACAAGGAGCAGTGCCAAACGTGGTTAGCTTCATCATCGCCGTTCCATTCCACGGTGCCCGTCGACGGGTTGAACGTGCGCGTCTTCCCGGTCGGATACGTGCCCGTCTCATTCATGAACGAATCAAGATAGCGAGCCATTTCGCTGGCCTGCGACAGTGATAGGTTCTCCCAGTCTGCCCACTTCATTGTGATAGCCAGTGAGCCGCCTACGACGTGTGGGTTTTCGTGCTCATTGGCGCGCCCTGGTCCCACCAGGTAGCGCATGAGTCCCGCGGTGTCTCCGCCCGTTACGATGTTCGGAATCATCGTCCCACGCTCGCCAACATGTCGTTAATGCGAGTCAGCGTCACAGCTAGACTGCGTACCGTCGAACCAAACTCTTCTGGCACCTCACGCATCGTGTTGGCATGGTGGGCAACCTGGTTGACGTTTGTCATCGCTCCCTCGAGCTGGCGTCGGTATCCGCGCAGGAGCTCGACAAGCTCAGCGTTAGACTGATCGGCACTTCCGTCAATGGTGACAGGATGCAGCGCTCCGTCAACAAGATAACGCGAGACCGAAACACCTCGGATCTTCGCGCCCTCTTCGATGAGAGCCCGCTCTGAGCTGGTCACATTGACGCTCATGCGTTCGCGCGTTATTCCTCGCACCGAACGCCTGGAAGATCTGCGAGCTCCACGAGCGCGCAACGCATCGGCACAAGCCGTTGCATCCTTGCTCATGATCTCGCCTCCACAACCGTATTCATTGCCCAGCGCAGCGATCCTTTGGACCACGCTTCTAGTGTGCCACGCGACGACTAGATTGTCGCGAAAAAGCTCAATAATGCATGCATTATTGTACAGCTTGCTACGCGCATTCTCGGATAGTGGGATACCTGCAGACTGCACGTTGAGGCGCAAGGAGACAAGCTGAACGTGCGCACCCGTGAACTTAGCCAAGATGTTTCGTTCTGGGCGGGCCGCGAAGCGGCTCGTCCAGGTTTTCGACGCTTGCTTTGCCCTGCGTATATCGTTCCGGAATAGCGCAACGCTGCTCCTGTTTTCTTCGCACATAGGGTTGGGCTGGAATGAGGGTTATTTGCTGCTGGGTGCGTGGCTTGTTTTGGGTTGGGGATGGTTGGGGCCTGCAACCCCTCGGGGGGGTTGCAGGCCGTCGCGCGTTCGCGCATCATGGTTTGGTTTGGTTGGGGCGGGCCCATCTAAACCAGATGGGCCCGCCTGCCTCGGCTATGCGGCCTGCGCTTCGTCGCTTATGAGCTTGGCAAGCTCATCAATGAGGATGTGCGCTGTCTTGCTCACTCGCTCGGCTGTGGCTTGAATGAGGTCGCTATCTCCCCGGCTCCAGTCCTTGATATACGGAATGGAATACTGGGAGGTGTCGGCTCCAAAGTATGCAGCGACAACGTAGGCAACGGATTCAGCTTCGGTTTCCCAAATGCCACGCTCGGCGTGGTACTGGCTCGCGGTAATGTCCGCGTGCATCAGTACGTGTGCCACCTCGTGAATGAGGGTTTTTGCGGCCTGGGCATCGTCGACAGCGTCGGACACTGTGACGGTGCGGGTCGTGTGGCAAGTCAACCCGTTCACTGCGATCGGCAACGGCCTGCGCTCCAAGTTCCAGCCTTCATTTTGCAGGTAGGCTGCCAGCGGCTCAAACAGGTGTGCTTCGTCGTCGCCCTCGAGGGCGAACGTCGGAGGCGTAATCTCTTTTTCGCCCTCGATGACGTCGGTCTGCGAGATGTCAAAGACACTCACCGGGAAGAAAACGACGCGCTCATGTTCTTCGCCCGTGCTTTCGTCTTCTTCGCGGATGCGACGCCCGCCGAAAATGCGGATCCCCTTCTCACCCTTGCGCACCACTCGCCCATGCTTTCGCCAGGTGTTGAATCCTGCGACCTGCATCGCATAGGGGCACTGGCGCATGATGAGGATCTGATTACGCCACGAATAGGTGTGAAAACTCGCGATGAACGTGAGCCATTCTTCCCAATTGCGCGTATCGACGAACGAGGCAACCGCCTCGCTGATGCGCCCCTGCAGTTCCTCAACACGTGCACGGCGTTCCTGTGCGCTGCGCTTGATTGCTTTCGATGCCATAGCATCCACTTCCCTTCTGTCCTGGCGCCAACCCCGCCACCCTCTTTGAGTGGCGATTGCGCGGTGGCTTCATCGGACACGAAGCCCATGTCGGGGCGTAGCGAGCCGGACATCAACCCCCTTCGGGGCGCAGCGCGCGGACCGTGGAATAAATAGCCGCCGCAGGCGGCGGTTTATGCCGCGAAAGCCGCGCGCAAGGTCGACGCCGCAGGCGTCGACTTGATGGGAGGTGAGAAGCCCCATAATGGGCTGTCCGATGAAGCCGGACGCACCAACAGATACAGCGCGCCCCCGCATCCGCGGGGGCGCTCCATAGGAGAAAGAAAGCGGTGGCGTCGACATTGGTCGACGCCACCTACCATAGGAGACAAACAGGGGCGCAGGCCACGCCTGCGCCTCCATTCATCCGTGCGTGCACACCGCAACGAAAGAACCGAGAGATTCACATCCCGTGAATCACACAGAAAGGACATCATGGATCCCGTAACTCTGTTGCTACAAAAAGACGGGTCTCGCGAAGAGGCCCTGCGCAACCTCGGCGGCACCCTCGAGGCCCTCGAGGAAGCGATCGCTTCCTACCGTGAGGCATTCAAGGATGCAACCAGCCTGGGCTGGCCCAAGACCGACCTCATTAAGGCTGGATTCACCGACCCGGCAAAGCTGCCGCGATCACGCAAGAAGAACGACGTGGCCGAATGACCCACCCCGACAGTTGTGTGCCCCTACCATCAAGGATGGTAGGGGCACACAACTGTCGGGCTCACAGTGAGTAACCCGGGCGCTGGTACGGCTCATACGTCGGCGCCACCTGGGCCGCGTGGTGTCGCACCGAAGATGGTTGCACCCCTACTCCCCCACCAAATGCCGCGCTGGCCACATGACGCGCCCGCCTGGCCTCTACAGGAACGATCGGATGCGCATCCCGCTCCGCATCAGTCAACGGTCGAACAGCCTGCGCTAGAACCTCCGCAAGCGGCCCCGCATCGCGGAAGTCCTGGTAGTAAAAGCGTGCTGCCACAAAGCGATCTCGAAGGTCGTTCGGGTGCCCCGCAAGCACCTGAGACACTGTCGGCGGCTTGAACGCCTCTGCATCGATTGAGTACCCCGCATGATGCGCCAGATCCGTGAAAAACATGAACTGTGTGCGCGTGTTTCCCTCACGGAATGAGTGCACCTCATTGAGCGCACCCCACCGTATCGCCAGGTTCTCGACGAACTCATCATGATCGAGACCCCGCAGGTAATCCGCATGCCGGATGTGATCGTATTGCTCGATCGCGGCCTTGCTGAGCTCGGGCCCTGCCGGAAGATACTTGTGCGCCACCGATCGATCACTCATGTCGACGTCCGGAAACCTCGACACATCCGGCCCATGCTTGAACAGCGGCCCCGGCATGGGTGCCGTGCGCTCCTGTCCTGCCCAGTCGTAAACATCCTGGAACAGGTGATAGTGCAGGGCTTTCATGTGGTCGTAATCGAACTGGCCAAGAATCGGAGCGGCCTCGAGCTCAGCTGCGCGCTGCTCAGCATGAATCCGCTCAACAACCGACAGCGCCAGTTGCGAATCAAGACCGTACGGATACTCTCCATCAGCGGTGACCTTGTTGCGCAAAACATCCGTGCCTGGAATCAAGTAGTCATCCCACGATCGCTCCATGAGTCACTTCCTGCACTCAGACACAACGTAGCTCTCAACCAGGCGATTAAACTCATCCTGACTGATCTCGCCCCGGAGTTTTCGGCGCATCAGATCCTCCAGATGCGGATCCTCGTTCGGCAGGTATCCAGCTAGGTAGCTCGCCGCTCGAGCGCGTTCCAACCCGCGATCAATCTCTTCATCAGTCATCGGCCGCGCCTGGCTAATGAGCTCAGTCGGAATAGACATGTGACCTCCTTGTACTACTGGGACACCCATGTCCCTTATGGCTATTTTATCGCGAAAACACGGCCTTTTGTGCACCCGTTCACCATGCGGGGAGACCAAATGAAACAGAATACCGGCAATGCCGGAATAGACGGCAATACCGGCACTGCCGGAATTAATCATCCGCAGCTAACACGAAGACGATCCCCTCGAGGTCGTACAGCTCGTACAGGTCATGCTCTCATTGCGCTTCGTCCTCACAAGGAGGGTTCGCGCAGTGGTATTGAGCTCACGCTTCGAGCATGAGCATTCATGCGGTCATTCAGGGTTTACTGAGGGTTCGTCTAACTGTTGAGGGTGAGACTTTTAGGAGTCGGGCGATCGCAGCAACGCCCTCGCCCTGAGCTCGCAGTCGACGTGCGAGGGCACGCTGTTCGTTCGTGAGTGCCGGCGGCCGGCCGATCCGCCGGCCGGCCGCGCGGGCGGCGTCGATGCCGGCGCACGTGCGCTCCCTAATGAGGGCGCGCTCGTACTCTGCGAATGATGCCGCGAGCTGGTAAACCATGCGCCCTATCGATGTTGAGGTGTCGATCCCCTCCGTGAGGCTGCAAAAGCGCACGCCTCGTGCTGCGAGGTCGTCGAGTGTGCTCACGAGGTCTGCGAGGGATCGCCCGAGGCGGTCGATGCGAAAGACCGTGAGGGTGTCCCCCTTCCCTAGTCCGCGGTTGCAGGCGTGCCATTCGGGGCGCTGCATTGTCGCGCCGCTGGCGCGCTCCACGAAAATAGGGTCGCACCCAGCGGCCCTGAGCGCGTCGATCTGCGCGGCGGGGTCTTGATCGTCGGTACTGACGCGGGCATATCCCGTATTGCTCATGCCAAAATCCTACGCGCTACGTTTTGGCGCACTAGGTGTTTTGACGGGGGTTTTTGGCGCGGCGTGTCGCGGTGATCGCCGCGCGCGCTGGTGGGGTGTCAGAATCGGTCGATTCTGACACCCCTAAGCCGGGACGCAAATGTGCATGGCCTCCGTACAATCAAGTTTGACAGGTTCCTCACCCAAGGAAGGAAAACGGATCAATGGACGCAACAATTTCGCCCGCACGCGAGCGGGCTGCTGGCTTGTCGCAGTATCTACGCCTCGTGCTCAGTCAGACTATGCACGTCGCTATCGTCGGCTTTGTCCCGTTCGGGCTGTCCACTGTCGTGACGGCCTCGGACTCGGGCGCTGTGAGCTATAGCGAGCTGTGCTCGCTCCTGGCGTGGAGCATGATGCTTACGGGCTTTCTCTTCGCTCTGGTGATCGGCGTGCGCACCTTCTTCGTGCATGAAAGCTGGCAGACGTTCGTCAGTCGGTTTGCCACCTCGATCGCTGCGGGGGTCGCGCTCGCGCTGCTCGTGCCCACACCGTAGGGGGTACATCAAGACGGCGCGGCCGGGGTGTTGATCCCGGCCGCGCCGCTATGGGTCATGTTTGGCACATTGGCAGTACGTACAAGTGCGTGAGTCCGTGAGCATAGAATTGAGAGGTACCGGCTCTAGATTGACTCTAGGTTCTAGTGGTGGTTGCAACGGATCTTGGTGAAGGAGTTCGTTGTGGCTGGTGTTGGTCGTGTTTTTCAGGGGGTTGAGTACCCCTCCCGACGTGAGGCGTGTCAGGCTCGGCATCGGGAGTATGTGCGGGCTCTTGCTGATGGTTTGAACTTCACGCAGGCAGCTCATGCTGTCGGGGTTTCGAAGCGGACGGGCAAGGTCTGGCGTAATGGCCGGACTCGCTCAAGTGGACGGTGTGAGCGAGCCAGTATCGCTCCTCAGGCCCATTGGTACCGTCTGTACATGAAATGCCAACCGCATCGGATCAGTCAACGGTTCTTGTCCCTCAAGGAACGCATGCTCATCTTCGGATGGCGCGTTGAAGGGCTCTCTATTCGTGACATCGCTCGACAGTTAGGGCGTTCGCCATCGACTGTGAGCCGGGAGCTGAAGCGCAATGGGATTACCTCCACGTGCTACAACCCCTACATCGCTCACATGCGAGCAGGCAAGCGCCTCAAACGTCCTAAAGCGCGCAAATGCGCCAATCCTGGCTTGTGGGGCATCATCTGGGACAAGCTTGAGCTCAGATGGAGCCCAGAACAGATTTGCGCATACTTGCGCATGCGTTTCCCGCATAATCAGAGCATGAACCCGTGCGTGGAGACGATCTACCAGTCCATCTTCGTCCAAGCCAAAGGCACACTCCGCAAAGAGATCGCTTCCCTCATGCGCCAAGGGCGTACTCGCAGGCGCCCAGCCGCATACTCTCGTCAGGTACGGCCACGATTCAAAGACCCCATGGTGATGATCAGCGAACGGCCCGCCAGTGTGGAAGACCGGGCGCTGCCTGGCCACTGGGAAGGCGACTTGATCATCGGAGCCAAAGGGCAATCCGCGGTCGGCACGCTCGTGGAACGCTCGACCCGGTACACGATCTTGCTCTACTTGCCCAATGGACACACAGCCGTTGAAGTTCAAGATGCCATTATCGACAAGCTCGCAGACGTGCCCCATTCCTTACGTCTGTCACTGACCTGGGACCAGGGAAGCGAGCTGGCCCAACACCGCAAGATCGCCTCCGAGCTAGGCCTTGACGTGTACTTCTGTGACCCACACTCACCCTGGCAACGCGGCACCAACGAGAACACAAACGGGCTCCTGCGCCAATACATGCCCAAAGGAACCGATCTGTCACTCCTGACCGAAGCAGACCTGGACGCCATCGCCGACCAGCTCAACGACCGTCCACGCAAAACGCTAAACTGGGATACACCCAAGCAGCGACTTGAGCTGCTGCTCAGGGCATAACACGTGTTGCAACCACCCCTAGAATCTGCCGACGCATGACTGTTTGGGGGGGGCAATGGAGTGGATGTCTTGCAAAGAGCTCGCCGCTGCGACAGGGCACAGTTATGAGGCCGTGCGCAAAGCTCTGCGAAATGCGCACGATGCGCCGCAACCGCGAACCGTGCGCGGCCGTCTGCTCGAATGGCCTGCTGAGTTGACCCTTGAATGGCTAGGTCGTCGCCGCTGGCACAAGCCGCATGATGGGATACCTAGTGTGTGCACATTTCCAGGCTGTGAGCGGCCGCAGTGGGCACATGGTGAATGTGCGGTGCATTATGGCAGGCGACGGAAAGGGCGTCCTGGCAATGGTGAGGAACAGCGTCTTGGAAAACCTGACGGTGCTGGGATCTTTGGCGTTCTCGATGAAAACGATGAGGGCATCCTCTGCCACGAGTGCGGAAAACGTTTCCGCAGTCTTGGCAACCACGCTGTTATGGCGCACGATCTAACAGCCGCAGAATACAAAGATAAGCATGGTATCCCACGTAAAAAATCACTGGCGAGCCGCGCATTTCGAGAAAATGTCTCTGCTCGATCTTCAAAGCCCGAAGCACTTGCGCGGTTCGCGCGCGCACGCTGGGCATCGCCACCGGTAGCAACGCAGGACTTTAGAGACGCATTAAGTCGTAGCCAGCGCGCGCGATACGCGGGCTACTGACATAATCAGGCCCCCGACGCTCGCGCGCCGGGGGCCTGGCGGCTACCAGTTGTAGCCGGGTTCTGTTGAGAAGTCGTGCTGAATCTTCGGGCCGGGGTCAATGGTGACCGGCTGACCTGCAAGGAGGATGAGACGGGCCCTAATGTCATGCACGCTGGTAACAGCTGGCACGATTATCGGCATTTGAGTGGCGTTTTCCGTGATGAGATCTTCAGGAACACCTACGGCGGCCGCTTGTCGGGATAACCACGCAGTCCACATCTCCCACATGTCGGTGCACGCGCCCTCGGGTGCGGGTCGCCGGTCGCTTTCCCAGTCCCGCGCCGTCGATGCGCTGACGCTCAGGTCGGCGGCCCATTCTTCGATTGTCAGGCCCATTCCTGTGCGCAGGGCTTCGATGACGCGGCCGGGTAGCAGCTCGGCTAAAAGGATGCGATCGCGCCGTTCTAGCCACTCGGCGTGCGCGTGCTCCCAGGCATCGATGAAACGGCGCTTGAGCTCGCGGCGTGCGGGGTCGCGCCCCTCGGTAGCATCCTGCATGGCCTTGTAGGCTTCACGCATGGCACGCAGGCCCCGCGTGGCCTGGATGTAGGCCAGGCGGGCGTCCTCGACGTCGGTGCCGATGATGCCCCCCGTTGCTGTCAGGGCGGCCTCTAGGCTGTCGCGCGTAATCCGCTCAACGAGGTCGGGTGATAGGACGCCGCGAAAGTTCGGCTCTCGCGCCGGTTTTGGCTCTTCCCTCGTGATGGTGATACCCAGATAGGCTTCGGCTTCAACCACGCCGTGCACATCGATGGCGTTTCGGCCTGCTTCGGCCCATGCCACAACCGTGTCGACGCATTCCTCGATGTTGGGATCGTCGGCATACGCCTCGCTAAACCAGCTGGTGAGAACGTCCTGGACGCCATCGGGGGGCACGGTAACGACGCCGCCGTCGCCCGCCTCGTCGGTGATCGTAACGGTGATTTCCATGATGATGTCTCCTGCGCAGTAGGGGTGCCCCGCCCCTTGGCACGGGGGCGGGGCACCCGGTCAGTCGTTGAGGGCTTCGTCGATCTCGGCCAGGCGGGCGATCAAGCGCTCACGCTCGGCAATGAGGGCTTCACGCTGCGCCTGCGTGTCGGCGTCGATGCGCTCAAAGCGCAGCTCCTTTTCGGCGGCTAGTGCCTCGACGGGCACGTCGCGCACCTCGATGGTGACCTTCCAGCTGCCTCGGATGACGGCCGGGTAGCGCACTGACCCGGCGCTGGAAGGAAATTCACCGTCGATGATGACAACATCCTCAGCGAGCCTGACCGGCAAGTCCCGTCCCCTGCGCCAGCAAATGCACCGGCCCACGAAAAACACCTCATTAGTCCCGGCGTTGTCCTCGTCAAGGACGATGCGCACCGTGGCCAGCTCACCGGAGGGTGCCACACTGTAGCCGTAGCATGAGGCGAGCAAATCCTCGACGCGGCCACGATCTCGCACGTCAAACAGCCACGCCTTCGTGTCGCCGCTCCATTTTCCACCCAGGCGCTTTGCGGCCTTGACAAAATCGGGATTGAACGGGCTGCAAACGGCGATCTTGCCGAAATCAGTCTCAGAAATAACGATGTCAGTGTTCATGACAGAAACCCCTTCCTCGGGTTGTACGGGCGGCGGGCTTTTCCCTTGCCTCGTACTGCTTATTGTAGCAAAAAACATCCCTTAAAGCAAGCATTAAAGAGCTAAAAAGCCTTGCAATTGCAACGATTAGCATGTTGCGATTACTTGCTAGGACCACCCCTGCTGGCCACTGCGACATACTGTCACCACTATTACCCCCTTTTCGATACGAACAAGTCTCCATCGTGTTGCCTGTGTCATATTTTCGGGGTATGGTGGGGATGTCGAGCATTCCGGCTGGGAATCAATCGGACCCATGGGGTCGCTTTTCTTACATCGCCATATGGTGTTGTTCAGGAATGCTCGGCGTTTCTCATCCCGACTCGTGCGGGATGGAATGCAGGATGGCGGGGCCGGGTGTTCAACACCTCCGGCCCCGCCATCATGCAATTCACCTAAAAATAGGTGGCAAGTACTTCACCGCGCCATAGGTGAGGAATCCAACCATAGTCATTTCGAACAGAAAGCCGATAATGGCTAGTGGCCACCGAAGCTTAGTAAGCTTAAGCCACCAAAGGAATTCATATACCACAAGCAAAACCCCAATAACGACGAGTCCAACTCCAACAAAAATGGGAAATATCTGGTCACTCATGCTCGTTTCTCACTTTCGTCTCGTTGTGGGGGTTGGACGTTGGTCATGATGGTGACGGGTAGTGCGCCGTCGTTGTCAATGAGGCGCACGGTGGTGTCTTTGGTGGCAGCGTGGATGACGGCGCGCCACCAGCGGGCTGTGTGTGCGGCGTGTGGCCATCGAGTTCGGTAGGCGCTGTCGGTGGTGGGGGTGATGATGGCGATGTCGCCGGGATCCTGCTCCTGGTAGGCGGCGATGGCGGTGCGCACGTCGCCGATAACGGCGTCTGTTTCGGCTTCGAGGTCATCAAGGAGGGCGCGGATGCGCACGGGCACCGGTTCGCGTCCGGATTCCCAAGCTCTGGGGCTGCGATTGTTGACGCCTGCCGCTTTGGCGATGTCGTCGGTGGTGTATCCGAGGGCTTCGCGGCGGGCTTTGAGTTCGGCGGGGGTGATGCGCAGGGCATCGTTGCCTCCGATGCGGATGACGATGTCGTCGGGTGCGATGGCGCCGTTGAGTGACCATGCGAGGTATTCGCGAAGGTCCGCGGCGTCGATGTGCGGGGGCGTATTGTCACTGCCTCCGACGATGTCATCGAATCGGAGCCATTGGTCAGGCTCCCAGTCCCATTCATCGCCAGCATCGCCACCTTCAACCCATTCCCAGAGGGGGTATGAGCCGAAGTCCTGGAGGGTCATGATTTGGCGCTCTGCGTCGGCGGCGTTGGTGGCGGTGATATGGCCGGTTGGCCAGGTGATTTCGATCGACATTGCTACAAGCTCCTCGATACGGGAGTCGATATTGGGCATAAGGTCCTCCTTCGGACAGGCGAGGCTGGGGACTTGTTCCCCTGCCAACAAGATAATTATACCTGGCAAAATAGGGGGTGTCGAGTGGTGAGTTAAGATCTGGTACATCACTTTTCCTCAAATTCCCTTGCTATGGATGGGAGCTTAAGCGCTAGCGAGGTGTTATCGTTAAAGTCAGCGACTTGACTGTGCCATGCTCTTACGCTCCTTGTTATTTCGTTGGCAACTGTGTGCAGGCCCCGAAGGGGGCTGTGCACAGGCGGCAGTCAAGACGACGCTTGAGTTTGTTGCACGCAACGATGCGTGTTATCCCCACTTTCCACAGGTTTTATTAAGGAAAAGAAAAAGGATTCTCTTCTGGGGGTGCGGACTTTTTCTATACGCGAGTAAGGGAAAGCTGGATAGCTCCTACCTAAAGTACCCATGTTGCCTACCTAAAGTACCCACCCCAACAGAGGCTATGCTCGCAGCCTACCTAAAGTACCCACCTGTGCCTACCTAAAGTACCCACCTAGTTTTCGTTGAAAAATAGCCACTATCGCCTGTGCCTACCTAAAGTACCCACCTGTGCCTACCTAAAGTACCCACCTAGAATGGGGTCGCTCGACGATCTACCTAAAGTACCCACTGCGGGCACTCGTAGCGAGATCCCTATCCCCAGTTATCCACAGAGTGAGGGTGTCGGTCTTGCCTGCATGATGAGTGACGGGCTAGGGTGGGTAGTGACAAGGTGCGTATACAAGCGCGCCGACCGTTGAGCTGGAACTCGCAGGTCGGCACTTGCGCACAAACACCCTTACCACAGAAGGGGGTCGGTGGCTATGGCCATCCTACCTGACGCAAACAACGAACTCACATCCGACGAGGGAAACCTGCTCGAGCATTCGCTGGAGGGGGTTGTTGAACTCGATCCGCAGCTTGAGCCGCTCTCGCGTGATTTAGCGTGGCTCGAAGGAGTCTTTGATCTCGAGACGCGCACTGTTCGTGAAGCGAATTCACTCGGATATAACGTCGGGCCGCTGACGCAGGTGTATCTGCCTTACCATGATCCCGGTCGGCGTGGGCTCCCGGTATGGGTGCGGCGCAATGGTGATCTTACGATGACGTTGCGCCCTGGTGTCACAGTGAACGATGAAGGGCGCGTCGTCCTGGAGTATCCATACGGGAAATACCCGCGCCTGATTTTGCCTTGGCTTACAACGCAGGTGGTGCTTCGTCAGAAGGAGATTGAATCGGACGGTACGATCGTCATTCCGATTGCGGATTCCCTTCGATCATTCATGCAGGATATTGGTCTGGGATGGGGGGGAAAGCAGGGAAAGATCGTGCGTGATCAGACGCGTCGCCTGCTATCGGCTTCGATCAGTCTCTCCCAGAGGCTCCAAGCTCCCGGTGGAGAAGTTCGTGAGCGCCTCCGGCAGATGGTCGTCGCTGAATCGTACGATCTGTGGTGGGGTGATCGTGACGAAGGGGACGCTAAGACGCCTCCACTTTGGGAAAACGAGGTACGGCTCAGCGCACCTTTCGTGCAGTCAATTCTCGCCGCTCCGGTACCAACTGATCTGCGGGCACTCAAGCTACTGAGTGATAAAGGTGGCCCTATGGCCATGGATATTTATTCCTGGTTGTCATACCGCTTGTTCTCCGCAAAGAAGGCTTCACTGATTCCCTGGGAGTTGCTCGCGGCACAGTTTGGGAATCAGACGAAAGAAACATGGAAGTTCAAGCAGCAATTCACGGCCAAGCTCAAGATCGTGAAGATCGTTTACCGATCTGCCCGCTTTTCAGTACAAGACAAGGGGCTACTCATTTTTCCGTCTCCGTCTCCGCTGAAAGAAGATAGTCGAGGAAAAATCGAGTCCTGACGTAGGTGTGGTGCCCAACCGGTGGTTGGGCACCACACCTCATTTGAGGGACGAGTAGAGAGCGAAGGCGCTCAGGAAGCCGGTGATCGTCGCGGTGACGAGGGAGAGGAATCCGGCTGCAATGTGAAAGAAGGGCCGTGGGTTGAATCGCTTGGTTGTCGCAACGTAGATGGTTTGCGGGATGCAGAACCACCATAGCGTGCACAAGAAGACAAGGGGAATGATGGCTTTCTCAGGGACTCCCTTGCTGACGGCTTCCTGGCATACCGCGGCGATGAGATAGGTTATTGTGCCGATGCCGATCAGGTTGTGTACTGCGATGAGTCGCCACCAACGCCACCGCCATCTGGAGGTCGTGCTCGAGGATGAGTGCCGGCGGCCGGCCGCCGGCACAGAGGGCGGGTAGAGGATCGGCTCGAGGTATGACAGGTCTTCGACGTGCGCGCTCGAGGCCTTCGAGGAAGCGATCGCGTGTGTGTCGTCGACGCGCTCAACGTCGAGGGCTTGAATGATTGCCCATTCTTCGTCGATCGACAAAGCGCGTGGGGCGGTTGGCCCCTCGAGGGAAGCGTCGTCGTTGATCATGCGCCTATTTTCTCTCATGGTGTCCTCATGTGCGTCTTGGTCATAGTGGTCGGCGCGCTGGCCACCAGGTCATGTTCTGCCAGTAGGGCGTGTCGAGTCGGATTTCTTCGACGACGCCTCCGACGTCGGGGGCGTGCAGCATCATGGGGTGTCCGGCGTTGTCGGTTCCTGCATAGATGCCGATGTGGTCGACGTATCCACCGGGAACGTGTGAGAACCCGATGAGGTCGCCCGGGACGAGCTGGTCGCGGTCGATCGAGGCTGCGTCGCTGTCTTTGATGATGGAGTTTGCTGTGCGCACTCCTGCAGGCAACGGCTTGGCGAGCTCGTTGTAAGACAGGACAATCAGGCCGGAGCAGTCCAGTCCAGATGGCGTTTCTCCGCCCCATACGTAGGGGGCGCCCAGGTGCGTGCGGGCCTGCGTGAGCAGCGTGCCGTCCCCGGTGGGTGCTGATATGACAGTTTCGGTGAATTTCAACTGCGCCTCTCGGATGCTCTTCACATAGCCTTGGGTTTCCTTGTACGGCGGGATCCCGCCCCAGGAACGCACGGCGCCAGGGCCCGCGTTGTAAGCGGCAAGAGTGAGGTCGACGCGATCACCGGAAATGAGGCCGGATGCGAGCCAAGAATCGATATTTTGTGCGAGCTCGCACATGTAGTAGCCCTGTGAGACGATCGAGTCTTGGCCGTTGGTGATGTCGGCACGCCCGTCCCCGTCCCCATCTCGCCCGTGCGTTGCCCAGGTGCCGGGCATGAACTGGGAGATACCCGTGGCTCCGGCCGGGCTGGTGATCGTGGGATCCCACGTGTGTGCGGACTCGTGATCAGCCTGCGCAGCAATCAAGGATGGCGATACAACGTCGCACGTTTGCCCTGCCCGCCACACGGCGTCCTGATATTCATCAGGAACGCCAGCAACGCGCCCGCTTCCCCCTCGAGCAGCCTGCGGGGTTTCGGTGGTGCTCAACATTGTCAAGGGAAGCAGGGCGGCCGTGGGTGCCACAAGGAACAGTAGGGCAAAAGCGGCCATGCCTTTATGCTTCACAGGCCCCTCCC
>ERZ1674201.20-NODE-20-length-25096-cov-10.474023_pt1 | contig 25096 bp, 32 predicted proteins | sample MGYA00581114_ERZ1674201 | MGnify/ENA primary metagenome ERZ1674201 (study PRJEB41354, sample SAMEA4873309) | human saliva metagenome | biome: human-associated habitat [ENVO:00009003]; feature: mouth environment [ENVO:08000002]; material: saliva material...
CAAAAACATGTGGTAATATATAGATATAAAGTTTTTGTACGTATTCTCCAAACCTTGAAAGGTTAGCACTTCATGATTCCCACCAGCACTAACCCCCTGAACACTAAAGCAACCCTGCAGGCTATCTGTGATGCTCTGTGGCGCGAAAGCCACAACTTCAACATTAACGACATTACCCAGCCCACTGAAACCGCCAGTGGCTCTAACATTATTATTGAAACCGCCCAGGGTGAGCTGGCTCTAACCTCGTATGAGCAGAGCGATGGCGTGCGCGTTACTAGCATCACCACCTACTCAACTACCCCTGACCAGCCCGAGCTGGATACTCAGGATGAGCTATACAAGCGCATTGTAGAGTTCATCGAAGCTCTCTAAGCCGTAACCAGAAATAATGAAAATCGCGAAACGATACTCGCTATTCCCAGGTCAATTTTAGGGTTTTTCAACCCAAGGTCTTACGGCTAACCTGTTCCACATAAGCTCACCTGGTTTCGACTAAAGAGCCACACAACCAGACTTATCACCTATGTTTCTAATGTGAACACTGCCTTAAAGGGAGATGCGCCACTGCCTTGCGTGGCTACATCTATATAAGGCTGTATGTCATTATTACAGCAAAACCTGCGAGCCATATCAAATCGAAATGCGAGAAAAATTTCATAGTTTTTCTACATTATCTGAAACCGCAGATTTACCCCCAACTACACGCATACACAAACTTCTATAAAGGTTACTAACCCCACATGATTACTGATTTTCAGTACGCCCTCACATCTATTGTCCTAGTTCCATTCTTTACTGCTATCGGTGCTGTACTAGGTTCCAGCATCCTGCATAAGTTTCTGCTTCGTGTCACACGTGGTACGCGAATTAACTCCAGGGTGCTAACGGGTATTTACAGTGTTGCGTTTATTGCGCTACATATTGCTTTGACGCTTCACACGTACACTACGCTTGAAGGCTGGAATATTGTAGCAAGCACCCTATATGGCGTAACTGTTATTGCTACCGGCTCAGTGGTATACTGCATCGAAAGCCGGGATTAACTCCTTATATGAAATAAGCCCCGTGTGTTTAAAAATATTTAGGCACGCGGGGCTTATTTGCTACCCAAAGTTGCAAACCACTAAAAACATGTGGTACTATATAAATGTAGCGAACAGAGAAAGCCTGAAAAGCTACACGAAACCAAACGAAAGGTAAGCAACCATGACCACCCTCAACATCCTCATCAACGACAGCGGCTCCATTCACGCAAACATCGAAAGCTACAACACCCCCGACCAGTACGCCGAGTTCACCATCGACCCGAACCAGCCCCTCGAAGGTACCAACTGGAACCCCACTGAGCCCGTAACCGACGAGTATGGCGACTTTATCACTGACGAGGACTTTAACGCTTACCAGGAAGCTCTCAAGGTCTACCTGCCCGCTTTCCTGGAGGATAAGGTTATCAACTCTTACTGTGTAAACAACCTCATCTTCCACAATGAGACTGAAGGTAACCTGGTCTTCAATGCTGAGGAAACCCTGGTTATGACTGTAGTTAAGGACGCGCTCCAGCCGTTCCGTGTCTAAACCTTTTATAAGCTTCCCACCCCTAGTGAAACCCGCCAGGGGTGGGGTAACCCCCTAAACAAACCAAACGCTGAAAGGCAAAAATCATGAATAACAACACTCGTGTTAAGGTAACTTCTAAATGGGAAAGCGAAACCCGTAATGACGTGCCGGGTCTGGCGGTTATCTACGCAGTCAAGAACATGGAAAATGAATCTCTGTCTGAGCTTCTAGTATTTTTCAGCACTGATGCTGACCCCCGCTTCTCTCGCAACCAGGCGCTAACCATTGGTGAGGTTCAGCAGGCGCGCCCGTACAAGGCAACCACCTTTGAATCCTGGGATGACATTCCCAACGATATGGTGAAAGCTTTCCTGTTCTAATTAAGTGGTTTAAAGGCTTGCAAGGCGGAGTTGCTTTGTTTATAGGTGACTCTGCCTTGACCCGCCCATTAGGACGTTTGACCGCCAGGAAACTTGCACATAACTAAAAACATGTGGTACAATAAATCATGTGGCATTAAAGAAATAAGCACCCCAACAGCACGCCACAGCGGGGATGACACGAAAGGCAACATACGTTATGCGAAACACCGCATAAAAAACACCGACACCCACTATAAAACACAAACCGAAAGGTAAAACAAGCATGTCCCTCACCTACACCACCCTTAACGACGCACTTAACAAGCTCGTTTTTAGTCGCCTTGCGCACCTCAACCCCGAGATGCACACCAAGCTCAAGGCATCTTTCCTGAATCATACCCTTGCGGTTGCAGACATTGTTGCCGCCACCCTGAACTTCGATGCCGATAACGCCGGCTTCAAAGATGCGAACCTCTCTGATTCTGAGTTCCTTGAGGTTATCGAGCGTAATATCGGTACCATCGCCCGCGTAACCCCCGCAGATAACCTGCCGGACGGTACCTACTACACCACCGCTGATGAACGTAACCATACCGATGAGTTTTTCGGTGCCGCCGAGTGGGAGGTTGATTACCCCCTCTTTGATGCGCTTACTGGCGGCGTTACTATCGACGGCTTGGATTCTCGCCCGACTACTTACGCAAGCGTAAGCCCCATTTACATGGAGGGTAGCAACCCGGACATGTTCGATATTGTGAACGTTATTCTGCTTGCGGAGGAGGCGCGTGACGCTCTGAAGCTCACCATTCACACCAGCAAGAACACTGGAAAGAATAGCCTCGTTGTGAATCGTTACGCCGCGAATCTGAACCGTGAAGCTTTTGATAGCAACTTTGAGTCGCGTGGTAAGGAATGGCGTGAATGTGACCCGGCGGGCGTACAGGAAGTGCTGGATAAGGTTGTGTCTTTTGAAAGCATGAGCCGCGATGAGCTGGCGGAAGTTATCGCTGACCTCATGCAGGAAGCGCCGGTGAATGAGGATATTGACCGTGAAATCCTGGCTGAGCTTGCCACCCATCTTGTAGGCACCCTGTAAATATGAGTGTCTAATCAATAAAGCACCCCCGATTATCTCTTTAATCAGGGGTGCTTTTGCAATCATTGAAAACATGTGGTACTATATAAACATAAGAGGGGCTGGTAGGAAGCCCCATCAATGAAAGGTTATCTAATGGACACGCTCACCGTACAGTTCACCTCTAAGGAAGCACTTAACTACGACGAGTCTTTCTGGGATGTTGAAAAGCACTACATTACCCGTTTCAAGACCGTGCCCGCCGACATGGACGACATGTACAACATTCAGGTAACCGTAGAAGAACCTGACGGTGAGCGCACGGCAACCCTGGAAACCACAGAACCCCTTAACAGCGAATGGGCAGAATGGGTTGAAAGCGCTATTGAATACAACAAGCGCCAGTCCGGTGGTGTAGCCCTGGAAAACCAGGATGGCGTAGCAACCTTCGAGGATGAGTTCTACCCCGCCTAACACCCAAAAACCAAGCAAAAGCAGTACCAATTTATAGTAAAACCCCAGGGGAAGTACTATAAATTGGTATGTAAAACCCACTTACTCTTAACAAACGAAAGGCAACCAGCCATGACCCGTGCAAGCCGCTACATTCTCACCGCCCAGAAGCGTAACGAAACCCTCACCTATACCGGCACCTTGGAGGAAATTCTCAACGAACTGGAGGATGAAGCTCTACAGTTTAATGACTCGAGCATGTTCTGCCGCTCTACCCGCGATATTATCAACCTAGAACGCGATTATGGCAACGAGGCGGCTTTCTATAGCTACGACAACACCGAAGAGGGTGAAGAGGATAAGGAAGTCCGCTACCTTTGGTTCTCTGACGAGCACGCTACCACTAAGGCGGCAGAAGGCTTCCTGAACCGTGTAGCCATCATTCTTGAAGCAACCGAAACGTTTAAGCGCACCCTCGAGGTAGAAGATGACGAGGAACGCGAGGTGCTCAGTCATGTGACCCTGCGTAACCGCCCGCTCATGCTCACCCCCGACACTCTGTGTGCTTACGCCGAATACGTGCTCGACACCCCTATGAGTTGCATCGACTGCGTCCCGTCTACCGATAAGTAACGAAGCTGTAAAATAAAGTAACCAAGCCCCTCGATACTGGTTCATGGTATCGAGGGGCTTTACTGTGTGTAAGATACAGAAAGCTGAACGGATTGACTTTACATTCTGGTGCATAAAAACACTGTAGCAAGCATGAAAAAACAACCCCACAAACCGATATATTATCTATAACAATGCAAAACCTGCATAACCACCTCCAACAGGAAGATGATATATGGTCACCCCAAACACGACCCACCAGCTCGACGTGAACGACCTGCACGCCTATGCCGCACGAGCAAGCCGCGCACTACACGTAGGCTTCAACATTGAAGACCCCTACCAGCGAATGATTATCGCAACCGCCGCAATCCTCGTAGAAAACGTAACCAGCAAACTCTCCGAAACCAACCCAACCACCCCCGAAGAGCTAGACCTCGCCATCGAGGAAGCCTTCTACACGCCCGTCCTGGCACACCTACGCTCCGTACAGGAACAATACCAGCTCGTACCCTTCCCCGAGGAAGCCCCCGCCGACCAGGTAGAAAAGTTCGTAAACGCAATCCTTGATTTCTGCGACACCCTAGAACAGTACGCCTGGGGTGGCGAAGACGTAATGGGTATCCTATTCACCGAATGTGGGCGCACCCAAAAGAAATCAGACCTCGGACAAGTCTTTACCCCACCCCACATTACAAACCTTATCTGCGAAACCCTTAATATCGAACCTGATGACAATGTTCTCGACGCGGCATGCGGTACTGGTGCGTTCCTCACCGTAGCTAACGCAAAATACAGCCACAACACCTACGGCGTGGAATATCACCCCATCATTCACGCGCTCACCCAAGCGAACATCTACCTCGCTGGCGGCAACCCTGACAACATCATCCTTGGAGACTCACAAACCGAAGAAGTCTCTAAATGGATAACCGACCAAAACATCACCAAAGTAATTATGAACCCACCCTACGAAAACAAGTACGGGTGCCTCAATATTGTCGAAAACGTCCTCAACTCCGTCCCCGCCGGAACACAATGCGCGTTCATCCTCCCCAACACCAAATTAGAATCAGGTGCCCCCACTCAGGTGAAACGAATCCTCAAAAACAACCGCGTCACCCAGATTCTTCGTCTACCCGACGACATCTTCTACAAGGCAAGCGTCCTCGCCAGCATCTTCTACATTACAGCCGGTGAACCACAAGGCGATAACGAAATCATCACCCACCACCTCGCAGACGACGGACACAAAACCGTCTTCCGAAAAGGCAGGCAAGACCCCGACGGCAACTGGAAACTACTAGAACCCCACTGGGTAAAAGTTCTCACCGGCGAAACCACCGACAAGAGCACAGAAACCATCAACCCCGCCGAACACCTATCCTGGCAAACACCCCGCCCAGAAATCACCGTAACCTACGAAGACTTCTATAAGAAAGCCGCCGCCTACCTTGAGTTCATCCGTACCGAAAACAACCGCACCCATGACGCACAGTAAAGAATACATACTCGGGGAACTGTTCACCATGACGAAACCCCGAGCCCGAAGCATCAAAAAATACGAGCCCGGCGACGTGCCCTTCGTATCCCCCTGGATAGCAAACAACGGCGTAACCGCCTACAAACAACCCAAACCCGGCGAAACACTAGACCCAGCGAACACGATAACCGTAACCCCACTCGCAGGTGTAGCGTTCTATCAACCAGAACCATACCTCGGCAGGGGAGGCGGCGGGTCAGCAATCACCATCCTCACCCACCCGCGTTTCACCCCAAACACCGGGCTATACGTCGCTACCGTCATCACCAAAACCCTCGAAGGCACAGATTACCGCAACCCTGTAAGCATGAAAACCCTCAAAGGAAAAGCTATTACCCTCCCCGCTCTAGAGAATGGCGACCCCGACTGGGCATACATGGAGCGGAGCATGAGTGAAATCTGTCAGCGCGCCCTAGAGGAAAACACCCTAGACGAAGAGCTAGGCGAACCAGAGACGCGCCTCTTTAAAGTAGCAGACCTGTTTACACTCCAGCGCGGCAAACGCCTCACAAAAGCCAACCAAACCCCCGGAAATACCAGGTTCATTGGCACCCGCAAATACGACAACGGCGTATCCGCATGGGTAGGAAACACCGAAAACATCCACCCCGGCAACGCGCTCACCATTGCAAGGAACGGAGACGTAGGCTTCACCTTCTACCAAGACAAACCATTCATCGCCGGAGACGACGCTATCATCCTCAACAGCAAAACCCCTATCAGCAAAGAGGCACACCTGTACCTCACCCCGCTCTTCGAAGCAATCGGCGCGAACTACAACTACATGCATAAACTATCCCTAACCCGCCTACAGGAAGAGCTTATCCCTCTACCTGTAACAGCGTCAGGCGACCCGGACTGGGAATACATGCACAAATACATGTCAGGCGTACTAGAAGCCGCACAGAAAGACCTGGAGGGTGCCAAATGAGTAAAGAGTGCATCCCGTACCCGCCAGCCCTCACAGGCGCTAATCTAGGCTGTACCTGGGGCTGGTTCAAAGCCAAAGACATCTTCCACGTAGCAACCGGACGGAAAATCCCCAAACGCGACCACGAACCAGGAACCACCCGGCACATCACAGCCTCCAAATTCAACAACGGATGCTCCACCTACCTGGGCAACACAGACAGGATACACAACACACCAGGTATCACAGTCAGTAGTTCAGGAAGCGTCGGACACGCCTTCTACCAGCCCGCACCGTTCTACCCGTCAGGCGGCGTGCTCATCATGACACCCAAAGAACCAATCACCCCAGAAGCAGGTTTATTCCTCACACCACTCTTTGAACTCATCAGCAAGAAATACAGTTACGTGTACCAGCCCAACATCACAACAATGGGTGATAATGAAATCCCGTTACCTGTAACCGCGTCAGGGGAGCCAGACTGGGGTTTCATGCACGGATACATGTCAGCTGTACTACACGCCGCCTCTGACACTACAGAAACAAAGCAGGCTAGGTGACGGCAATAAATGCTGAAACTAGATTACGGTTCACCACTCACAGAAAGCAGGTGGAAAATGTTCAAAATACGCGACCTTTTCCACCTGCGAGTGGGGCGACCAAACCCGAAACATAGACGGCACCCAGGCACCACACGGTACATCACCGGCTCCCTATTCAACAACGGTTGCACCGACCATGTTGGGAACACCGACGGGATACACAACACTTCAGGCATAACCGTCGTAAGAGCAGGAAGCACAGGAAGCACCTTCTACCAGCCCGCCCCGTTCTACCCAGCAGAAAACCTGTTCACGCTAACACCCAAAACACCCATAACAGATGAAATAGGGCTATTTTTAGCGACCATCATTGAAATACTGTGCTTAGAACATGAGCAGTACGTTTACAAAAATAAACCTAGAATCGGTACATTAGGCAATAATGAAATCCCACTACCCGTAACCGAATCCGGGGAGCCAGACTGGGGTTTCATGCACGGGTACATGTCTGCCGTACTATACGCCGCACAATCTGCTACAATAGAATAGGGTTCAGCCACACAGAATCAACCCCAAGCTTTTTTGCAACGCTTGGGGTTGATTCTTACCCACCTGAAAGGAAAACCCATGAGTAAAAACTTTGACCTCAAAAACAACACCTACATCGCGCTCGCTAGTAGCACAAGGCTCTGCGACGATATTTTCCCCATCTATCGCATAGAAGGCACGGACGGTGAAAGCGCAAACCTACACCCACTAGTGGGAAACAGTACAAGCATTAAGCGTCTCCTGAAAGCACCGCTCGGCAACTACGCCCTAACAGACCTGGACGGGAAGAAAAACCCACGCGACGTTAAAGTCATTGATGTTGTGAACGGAGAGGCATACAAGCCCGCACTGGAGGTGGCACTGTGGTTGAAAGCTTATCTTGAGCGTGAAACTTACCTAAGTGAGTTTTATAGTGACGGTGCGCTCTATAAAGCATCCTTGAAGGCGCAATGCACGTATCTTTCTGTTTCCTCGCCTGAGAAGTTCGCCCAGTCCCTTATTGCTGTGTTGGAAACCCTGCATAGTGAAACTTCTAACGCCTACAATGACGCTAAGAGCGCGCTGGAGGAAGTTTTTACCCGTGTACATGAGATGATTAACCAGCCATATAAGACAACTGTCGCTTTCCACAACACGGATTACAGTAAGCACCCCAAAACAGGAGAAGGATACTACACTGAGCCGGGGCTCCCAGCTGTCATGGTGGGGGATACCTTAGAGGTGGTATCGGATGATAAGGTGATGTATTGCCGTATCCTCCGCATCGACCGTAAGGAATCTACGGTGCGGGTAAAAAGCGCGAAGGGCGGCGAAGGAACACTTATCAAAACCAGCCGAAGGAATGATACGTGGGTTCTAGCCGGTAACGACACGGCGTACCGCGTGAAATCTATCCGCGTAGTACCTGCTCGTGATGAGAAATCGGCTAAGGCATGGGTAGAAACCTGTGACCGCCTCAAGTCGCGCACCGAGTTTATTCACGAGATTTTCGAGCAGTACGCAGGTCGGGTGCGAGGTGAAAACAGTCTAGCCACACCTAAGTCACTCCGAGCCCCGCTATGGGAGCTGTACTCTGCCCCTAACCCGTGGAATGAGGGGCAGTTCCTTATCGCTCAGGAAAACGGTGACGCTGATACTGGGGCAGAGTGCTGGGAGTGGAAGGCGCGCCAGCTACTCTCTGAGGAGGGTTATATTGGTGCGCGCGCTACAGAAGCTCTTACTCAGATTAGTGGCGCTCTGGAATATTTGAAGAAGCTCTACCCCGAAAACTAGCGAATAATAAAAACATGTGGTACACTTTTTGTAGAAAGTTTTTGAATCTACGAAAGGTGTACCTCATGTTTATCGGCTCATTCTTAGCCGCTGTAGCTCTCAGCCTATACGCAATCTACATGGGCGCGTTCATCGCTGTAGGAGCCGGTATTATTGTCGCCCACAACAAGCTCAGTGAATACATCACCAACTCTGCAAAGCGAGCGGGATACACCCAGGCACAAGACCTAACCCGCCAAATGGGATACACTCTCATTATCAGCACCCTCTACGTTGTAGAGTTCTTCATTATTCGCCAGATGCTCGGCATCTAAAACACGACACAAACAACACTTACTTACTGAAAGGCAAAACATCATGAGCACCAACACTAAGCGCCCCCTAGTGCCCGTAGCGCGCCCGTACAACAGCTACAACAAGTACGTTAAGCCGGGCATCTGGGCAATTACCCTCGTACTAGCAGTAACCCTCCCTATTGCGCTACTGCCCGCGTTCCTTGTAGCCGCTCTCTTCTACTTCGCTACCGGCATCGTGAACCGCGACTCCTTTGCAAGCTACATCCTCCTCAGCACCCGCAACGACTGCGACGTGAAGAGCGGCGCTATTGGTCTAGGCGTACTCGCGTACCTGCTTATCGCTAACACCGGATACCTTATCCGTACCGGCTTCCCGCCGCAGGCAATCTACCCCGCCGAGCTCTACAACATCTTCTACACTCTCGCCATCGCGGTTACTGTTATCGACATTATTGCTCTGGGTATCACTTACCTGCGCGTCAAGAAGAACAAGTAACAGAACCCTTAGAAAGGAAGACAAAACTCATGCGTGACCACAACTGCACCGGCAACATCACCGTAACCCGAAACGCAAACACTACGGCGAAACCTACCCCGCCCGGTATTGAACACCTCGAAATCCGAATCAACACCTGTGATAGCGACTGCCTGCTAACCCAAATCGCCACACAGGAGCCGCTGTACGCCTCTCTAAAGCACCCAAGCACCGAAACCGTACAGTTTATCATTTGCGAGGAAATCAGCTACGCACACCCCGACCAGGACTACGAACTTATCGAGGAAATCATCGACAAGCTCCCCGTCCACTTCACCAACTAAGGATGAGCCAGTGGGAGAACTTTTTACCATTACACAGCTCAACGAAAACATTGAGGCGGCTTTTACGAAGCTAGAGAACATGGGTAAGAGCGCCTTAGCCGCCGTCCGTAATATTCAAGATAAGTACTATATGGCGCGTGCTAGTCCATCAGCCAGACACGAAGAACGCCGCCAATTCGTACACAACATCAACGAAGACCTAAACAGAATTATGGACGAGCTAACCGAAGACAAAGCACAACTCCGAAACTCATACATTGACGCTTCCTGTTACCCCGCCGAATTTTACAACCAAACATCTGAAGAGTCATGGAAAGCACAAATCATCTGTGACCTAAACCGCGCAGTTGAACATCACCAAAGGAACGTCGACGCTCTCGTTGTACACTGCGACGAATACAACAACATCTAAGGAGAAAACAGCCATGTACGAGTACGTAACCACCGGCTTCCTCAACAACCACGACGGACTCATCCTCATCACCAGCAACAACACCACCGGACTCGAACCCCACATCTACCAAGTAGACACCCTCACCAACGACACCCACTTCACCGCCCACGCCGTACACCCCGCAAACCGTAACACCATCACCGGACATCTCGAAGGCGGCAACCTCACCATCACCAACCCCGGCAAACTCAAGAAACGAATCCTTAAAGCCGCAGGAATCGGTGCAAACCTCACCAACGGAGGGTACGTCAGTATTGACGACATCACCGCAAACAGCCGTCTCACCGGAACCACCAGCTACTACAGCACCAACAACCCCACCGTAGAACACAACCTAACCGAAAACAAGCTCACCTACCCCAAAGCAACCCACCACTACGACTACGGTGTACTAGTCTTCGCAAACCGCAACCAAATCCTCATTGACGACACCCTCGCAAGCGACCTCACCTACGACATCTACGCCAACAACCCTGGATACCACGGATACCTCAACCACCTCGACCCGACCCTCATCCGCCCGGCAACCCGCGAAGCCGTAGAAGCCCTCCAAAAAGTCGAAAACCAGCCTGGCTTCCACCCTGCCGACGTGATGCTCCTACTTAACGCGGCACAAGAAAAGGAACACGAAACGTTCCATGCGCGAAACGAAACCATCAACAAAGCTACCCTTACCTACCTGGGTACTCTGAATCTTGGAGAAGAAAACCCCGTAGTGGCTGAGGCAATCGACACGCTACTAAAGGAAGCGGGTCAGTAATTGTTTATGAATGAAAAAGCCGCCTGGGAGCTACTCGCATCCGCTAAAGCCTCACTAGAAGACGCAGAGCAAAAGCTCAACATCCTAACCGCTAATACTGAGGAAGCGCTCGCACAACTGCGGACACTGCCCGCTCTCATTGCAACACGATAACCAGCGGCACCCCAAAGCTACACCACCAATGTGGTACACTGGGAGCGCACCAACCGATAACGCTTCTTAAAGGAGAAAACACCTACGACTGAAAAGCTGTACAAGCTCACCTCCATTGTCGACTGCTCTCACCAGCCCAACAAGTTGAAGGCAACCGTCGAATCCTACGGAACGCTTGAAAGCATCGTAGAAGACATTTGTGAAAATGTGCATGCAGGTTTCTGTGAGGATGTAAGCTTCTTTCCGTACACCGCAACTCTGGACGTTCTCACTGAACATGATGCGTTCATCAATGAACATGGTAAGAAGACTTCCGCAGAAAACCTGCACGACCATTTCTTCTCCATCTACGAAGACGCACTAGAAAATGATGCTGTGAAGGCATACATTGACCAGAACCCCGGTAACTACTTCATCTCTCAGGAGTACCAGGTACTTGCCACCATCTTCGATGAGCCTATCTTCGGTGACCAGGTGAAGGAACGAGGCAACCTATTCTACAACGAGCCGCTCCCGTACACTCTGCCGCTGGTACAGGCATACGCCGAAACAGCCGCAAACACGCTCAACGCAGACAGCGAAAACACCTACACTTTCACTGTAGAACCCGTACACACCGGAAAGAAGAACCGTAAGTGTAAGAAGAACACTGGTGCTAAGACTTCTAAGAAGAAGTAAAGCACTTCTAATACACCCATAAGTTAAGCCCTCCTAATAGGTACCTACTAAGGTTGCCTTCGGGAGGGCTTAATTGTGCCTAAAAAACAAGACGGGAAAGTAGATACGTGCCTAAAATTACACACCTACACCCCAAAAACCAGCTACACGTTGTGAAACAATTTCCGCTATACTGGCACTGACGGGACGCAATACGCGCGCCCGCCAAACAGACTATTTATTGTACGTACACAACAAAAGGAGACGGTATTACCGTGTCTAACACTTTCAACAAGACCACTCCTGTTAAGGGTGCAAAGAAGAAGGCTCTCGGTGGCGTGCTTCTTGCTACCCTCACTCTCGGTGGTGGCGCAACCAGCGTAGCGATGCTTAATGTGGCTCACGCCGCAGAAGTAACCGCCGCCGCAACCGCCCAGGCGCGTACCGAAAAGACCGTGAGCCTGACCGCTCAGGACTTCACCGCTTACGCACCGAGCGAGACGTTCCAGAACTACGTGAACTGGACTCTCAAGACTGACAAGCTGGCGAAGCGAAGCGACGCTACCCGCACCGTTTACACTGTCGATGTTGCAAAGCTCCTTGAAGGTATCAACATCGATAAGAGCTCCTTGAAGATTGGTTTGGGTGCTACACCTGGCACCTCCCTCGCAGGTCTTGAGAAGGGTGGCGACTTCCCCTTCCCCATGTATGTGAAGGATGAAAGGTCAGAACCGCGTCAGGGTGCCCTACCTTACGGCAAGACCACTATCACCGCAAACACTGACGGAACTATTACCATTCCCCGTGATGACGACAGCCGTCAGACCATCTCATTTCTCTACAGCGTTAAGGACGCTAACGGTGACCTGATTACTCAGCGAATCACCATTGCCCCCACCCTACCGAAGGTTGCACCTGGTACCGTGAACGCCTCTACCACCATCGGTGAGCTGGGAACCACTAACGCTAACCCCACCACCGTTAAGGCAGGCGCTAACGGTGAAGTGACCTTCACCTACACGAACAACTCTGAAATTACGGCAACTACCGCCGCACGCCAGTCTTACACTGACGAGAAGATTTACGTTTCTCTTACCCGCGACGGTCAGGTAGTAACTCTGCCGGAGATTGAAATCGCTCCGGGTGAGACTAAGACCATCAGTGTAAACACTGTTTCCGCTTCCACCACCCCGGAGGAAGTCACTGGCGCAGAGTTTACCGTCAAGGAAGAACTACCCGGCTACAGTGCTTATATTGGTGTAGAGCCTTGTGACAACCTGTCCACCACCCCGTTTATTCTGGACGTGAACGGTCAGGGGCAGGGCGGCAACTATAACGACTTCAAAGACATGTTCTTCAGTGGTAAGGACACCAAGAAGGCTCCTGTGGTTCCCGCCGGTGTGAACGTGGTTGATACCCCAATTCTTGACGACCCGGCTGATTACACCATTGGGCTAAACGACCCTGGCTATCACGGGTCTTGTGCCGCACACCTTAATGTAATCAACGCAGGGCGCACCACGCCTAGCGCTAATATTAGTGGCTGGTATGTGAGCGATGTAACCAGTAAGACCTACGACTACAGTGTCTACGTGAAGCCTGTAGCGGCTCCCGAACCCACCCCGGTGCCCACACCGAGTAAGACTCCTGCGCCGGTTCCATCTGTGTCTACCCCTCCGGCTCCTGTAGAGCCTTCGCCGTCTACACCGGCTGTGCCGGCTCCGAGCGTTACTCCTACCCCGGAGCCGGTTCCTACTAGCCCGACTGCTGTTCCTTCGGTAGACCCGACACCGACCGCTACCCCTCCGGCTCCTTCGGTTTCGCCGTCTGAGCCCGCTGTGAAGCCGAGTGAGCCCGCTAAGCCTGTTGAGGCTAAGACTGGTCATGAGCAGGGTACTGGTGTTCCTGTAGCGGGTATTATTGGCGGTATTGCTGGTTTGGCTGTTGTAGCCGCCGGTGGTTTCTTCCTTTGGAAGCGCCGCCAGTCCTAAACTGGGCTAAGCTCTAGTGTTTATTTACGCCACTTTTGCAAGGTGAGTTGTAAATGTTAGATGCTTGACGCTAAGACCCGTTTAGTGGGGGTACCTTATGTTGCACGTATTGTGTTTGCGTAAGGTACCCCCACTTTTTTATGCCCAAATATTACAGAGGCGCTTTTAGTGGTCACGTTCCACGAGTAGCGTGGAGACACAAAGCGTGTTTCGGTAGGGGGGGTGTAGCAGAGGAAACAAAGAAAGGGGAGGCAGAGAACGGTAAATATTCTCACGTAAAGTGTGCCGCTACCCCATAAACTCAAAGGGTTTACCAGGAATATGTGGTATCCTTGGTCGTAGAAAAATGTTTGTCAACCTCTGGAAGGAAACCCATCCATGTCGTTGTTCAGGAAGAAGAAAGCGTCACCCGCTTACGAATTTAAGAAAGATGCGTCTCCGTTGATTCAGCTTCGACAAGAGCTTGCGCAATGCAACGCTCTGCTCTTGTATTCCCGGCTGGGCTGGGGTGGTATTGATGAGGCGGATGATGAGCCGCTACCCGAACATGTTGAGTCTCTGCTTGCGAGTATCTGCGCATACGTCACCATTATTCACCATGCCCCTACCGGCGGAAAGTGGAGGGATACGCATGTGGGCGAAGCTGTAGCACGTCTAGCTGACGCTACAGAACGAGCGGCATGGGTTGAATACAAAAGCAGTGGCGTAGCCCGCAAAGCTTTAGAAGATTACATTACAGGTGAAAGGATTATTAAAGCTGTGACCCGAGACAAAGAACTCCTCAAGAACGAGGCTACTCTCCAGGAAGCCCTCGATTCTATCATTGCTATGCGCCGGTCGCTAGGCGAAGCGTCCCTGCCTATCATGGAAACCATTACGGAAGGGCTTATCCTCCAAGCTGAGGTGGAAAAGCTTCAGAAACGCATCACTAAGAAGCTGAAGCGTGAAAAGGAGCTTACAGAGAAAGCAACCCTTACTGCTAAGGAGCAGGAAGAGCTCACCAATATTGAAGAAAAGCTTACCAAAGAAGCCGTAGAGCTACAACACAAGAAAACGCAGGCAGACCACAACACCAGCCTGCAGGTCGAATACAAGAACCTTGTAGCGAGCAAAGACAAGCTCCTCAACACACAGGAATCCGCAATCCTGAACCTGCAAACCTACCTGAAACTCAAACGCGATGAGGAACAGCTACAGGGAATCACTGCTAAACTCAGTGACGTAGCAGGCGGAGGTCTAGAGCCTGTACAGCGCGCCACAGACGAAGCGAAAGCGACCCTGCAAGGCTGGAATGAAATCCGCGCCGGACAGGAAGAAGAACTCAACACCCTCTACGCACACAACAACGCTGAAGAATACCTCAACGAACAACGCAAAAACCTCTAACAGCCAGCTATACACCACACCCAAATAGGAAGGAGAATGTGCTTATGTGGAAAACGAAGACGCTTAAACGCGCTCAAAAGGAACTTGACGACTGGGGCGCGGGTAACAAGGATTACAACAACGGCAGGAGCGGCAAATACCCCGCCTTTGAGGAATACCTCGGAGCCGACAAAGCCGATGAAAAATACCGCAACAAAATCAACCGCCCCACAGTCATTAAAAACCGGGTAATAAGCATCTTTGTTGCGGCGCTCATCATTGCACCCGCCCTATTCGGAATCTTCCACATCGGCTCACACCTATTTGCAGGCGCAACAAGCGGGAACAACGAACCAGCCTCCGAAACAACAACCTCAGCGCCAGCCCCCACACCAACAGAGATGGTAACCCCCTCTGAAACGGCAACAGAAAGCACGCAGGCGCGCCCTGAGCCTTACGTGAACAAGGAAGGCGCTACCGTTTACCCGGCGGCAGATAATGGTGGCTTTAAGGAAGATGTAGCTCGTTCCGTGAGTAGAATTTTAGCTGGAGTTATTGGTGCGTTGCCTTATATACTAGGTTTCCTTGTCTTGCTATTTATTCTTGGCTTATTCATCTCATAAACATAAAGAAGCACAAAAGGATTTGGTTGCAGTAACTAGCTAAAGTTTTACTGCAACCAAATCCTTTTGCGTGTAGACGTGGCATTTAAAATGCATATCCCGCAATAGGAGGGTAACATCTGCCACATGTGGTAAAATAAGGGGTAGATAAAGCGGTGTTACATGCCGAATAGCACCCCGCTTCTAAATAGCCCTAGAATTAAGGAATTAAACCAATGCCCGACAAGAACTTCTTCCATGTGAACGATGGCACCGTCCTAGTCCTCCCCAATAAACCCAACCCAGATGAAACAGAACGCCTGTATGACATGTACGTCGGCGTTGAATCCCCAAACATTGAGTACTTCACTAGTCACGATACCCGTGTAGCGTCACTCAACCCCGAAGATGAAGGTACCCGCTGGGAAGTGATGCAAGACCAGATGTGCAACGAGGATAGTACCCGCATCACGCTCCGCTACTACAGCGAAGCAGACGGAACCCGGAAAAACCCCGCACCAGCCGATAAGGTGTATCCGTATCGCCCGCTACGGTATAAGACCCGCACCATCTACCCGCGTGTAGAAGCCGCAAACAAAATCTATGCCCTGCTTACCAGTGTCGACAAGCTCCCGTACAATACCGACCTGACCCTCTGTATCCACACCGATACGCTCAGGGAGCTTTTGCTTGCGAAAACCTCATGCCGGGAACTACTCAACAACGGTACCGATAAAGAGCGTGCAAAGAACGCGCTCCTACGACACATCACCAATACACGAAACACTCTCAAAGAACTACTGGAAGAAGATAAGAAGGTGCTCGAATGGTTAGCTGAAAACATTGACCGGGCAAACAGCGTGCGCCCCGATGGTATTACATTGAAGGACTGCCTCCGACAAGCACGACGACTGGTCAATAACGACACACAGCATACGGAAACAGCGACCGCCGCCCTCCAGGAAGCTCTCAATACCCTAACCGAAGTGGTAGAACCACCCAAGACCAAGGGGAAAAGTAACCCTGCTAAGCGTCACGCCAAAAACGAGTACCTCCTCGCGTGTACTATCCGAAACCTGGTACTCACCCGCGACACGCTCCTCGACCCTGTAGAGCTCTAGTATAGTGAAATTGTGCAGGCGCTCAAGAAAATCTAACCTACCCCAACAACCATCGAGAAGGAGAAGAACTCTCTTGTACGAATCAACGCATGCTGAAACTACTATCGCCCCCGACGAGGTACTTAACATCTTTAAAAAGCACCTTAAAGACATGGGAGCAACCGCAATAATTAGCACCCGCCCGCCTATTGGGTATATGGAGCCGCGTCTACTTACCTGGGGTGACGCGGATACCATCAATGTTGCTAATGAAGAGCCAGCGGGTAGGTACTACATTACAGATGACGATAACAACGTCTTCGCTCTTAATGTTACGGGCGGGGCTTTCGCAAAAATGCTGGGACTAGAACGCACCACGGTCACCGCAAAATCTCTAACCCCTTACACGGAAGACGATTACCGCCTCTACAACACTACGACCCGAATCAGTGACATCCCTCAAGAGCTACAGGTGAGCACTCACGGGTATAACGGCGCACGCTCAGTACGTGACCTACACGAAACACCTGTGGGGGAGGCTCTCACCCAAACCATATACGACATTGTTAAACTTCCTGCCCCAGACACGGGTGTGAACACGAATACAGGTGTACTAACACCCGGCGGCTGGTTCGCATCCCCAGAGGAAATTAACGAAACCCTGTTTACGGCGGGGCACCCGGCGGCTCAGACACTCGTAAACCAGTGTGGTGCTGTAATTGGGTATAAGGCAACTTTGGGGCGTTCTATGAGCCATATGACGGCGTTTAGCTTTATTGGTGCCCTAGCCGGTCTGAACCTTGACACAGAAATGATTACGGACACCGCACCGGCGGGATACGCGGCACCCAAAATCGGAGACATCCTCCATAAGCTCGGACTTAACTTCCCCACAACTACCTTCACCTACTTCGTCACCCGAAACAACGAGACATACCTACTACTCGCCGGTGAAGAAACAGTACGGGTAAGCATGAAGGAAGAGCCACGTATCTGTACCACTGTAGTCATTACTCGACTAACCCCCAGTACACCCTGGTACAACACGACTACACCCGTAACCCTATATGGTGATGTACCTGTGAGTGAAGATATGCGACACAGCTACTACGGACGCTCCTTTAGCCAGGCGGCAAAGGTGCTTCAAGAAGATACTATTACTCAGATGAAAGAGATTATCGCTTCCCAGCATGGCGTAGACACAGAATAGGCGAAGGCTTCCTTATAGGGATTCATGGTGGGGCAGGTAGCCATAGAACATGTGATACCTGCCCCACCTTTTTTGCGGGCGCTACAAAAAATACGCTTCACCACCCAAGCTTGCAAACCATCAAAAACATGTGGTACTATTATTTATGTAAGGTTGAGAGGTTGCAGGAATACCTCAAAGCCAAAACTTGAAACTCTACTGAAAGGTTTACAAAATGGCTACTATGCACGCTAAGTTCACGGACGTTTACTTCCCCATTGAAGGCGTAAGTGTTGGCAAATCTGCCGCTTGGTGGGCGCACAATGAAATTGACGGCGCGACCGTTGTCCACGGCGCACGCGTTAATGTGGTACCCGACTATAACGAAACCTTCGAGGTCACTAATCTTGAGGGCACCGTTACTACTCATGATGGTGTAGAGCACCCTATTACCCTCGACCCCACCCACGAAATGGGTATGTTCATTCTCGATGCTGTAGGTGAAGGAGACATGCGCCTTGTTCACCGTAACGGCGAGTTCTACGCATACATCAAGGAGCTCAACGTAGATATTTAGCAATTACCAAACAAGGGCTGGTGTACATTACCCCGCTACATCAGCCCCTACCTTACCCCCCTATAAAACCTCAAAATAACGAAAAGGAAACCCTCTAATGACCAAGCAGACCAGCGAAACCCCCGAAAGCTTTACCCTCACCAGCGAGCGGGGAGGCATCCTTATCAACGGTGACGGTGACCAGCTCCTCCCCAGCAATATCCCGGTAGGCGCAACCATCAAGTTCACCACCATCCGCAACGACGGTACCCGCGTAACCTCCACCCGGTTCGTAGTAGACAGAGACAGCAAGCACCTCACCCTCAAGGCATACACCGGCGAGATTACGGGTACCCTCAACGTTACCCAGTACACGCGCAAATGTTTTACCTGCTGGGAGGACTCCTTTGACACAATGCACGACGAAGACGACTGCCGTGGCACCCTAACCTTCGACGGGCTTGAATACATCAACAACCGGGGTGTAAACTTCGGACAGGCACTCAACATTGAGGTAATCAACCCTTAAACGCCGCGCACGATACATATATACATCTAATAGGCGAACGAAAGGAGAACCGCACATGTATGAATTTAAGTATTACAACCCTGATGAATTTTACAGCAGTTCCGCCAGGAACGATGATAATGATGTCTGGCATGAGTCGCGTGTAGCCCACCTAGAATACGCACGTGCAACCAAGATGATTCTCAAGCTAGAGCTCGAACTTCGTGAACGACTCCAAGAAGTAGAATCGGACATGCTCCAAAGTGAAGGGCTAACCGAAGCAAACGATGAATACGTCGAAGAGCTTCGCGATACAATTGACTGGCTTACAAACGCAACGCTCGACCTCACTGAATCTAACTTCCAAGAGCCCTATTCCTTAAGTAGCGTACTGTATAATAGGAACGGTTGGAATACCTATGCTGAGAAGTCGCTCAGGGTAGAAGAATGTATGAGTACCATTAATCGCTATATCCGCGTCCTTGCTCATACATACAATACACATGGAATGAAAGCTAAGGAGCTCCTAGCCTACGAGCGCGCCTAACTACCCCCTATCTGGGAGGCACCTGTAACGAAATAGTACGTACAGGTTAAGCCCCTAAGACCACAAGCCCCCACACCACCCTAAAGCAACACTAAGGAGACATATATGTCATTCCCCTGCATTCACCCCACACTAAGCCGAGTATCCGAAACAGCAACCCGGTACATTACCGCCAAGACCCCCTCAGCAGAAGCTCGCCAGGAGAAGCTGGAAGCCGCCGCACGCCAGCTCCTAGCCCGCACAGCAGAAGCCAATACCAAAGCACGCGCCCTCACGCAGACAACCCACGAGGAAGCCCTAGACGACTCTAAATGGCTCTCTGTGCTACTTGAGGCAAAAACCCAGAGCATCGGTGCAACAGGCGAGCACCTAAGCCAAGACGATAAGGTGCGCCTTAAAGCAATTACCCGTCTGAACGCTAAGCGGCGCACCAAAGCGGCAGGCGCTATCTTCTCCCTAAACTCCCTCACAGCAACCCTTCTAGAGGGAGGCTCCTTCTTTGAATCCTACGAGGATACGGATTTAGTGGAATACGCAGTACTCATGGGAGTTATTACCCTTATGGACACCCTCATAAAGCTGGGCAACCACAGCTTTGATAAGGTTACCCGTAAGCTGGAACGTGAACAGGCGGTACGGAACACGCCCACTAAGGTACTCTAAACGCTACTAATACACCCTGAGGCAAACAGGTAAAAAAATAAAAGGTGAGTCCCCTATAGTTGCTTTCTATAGGGGACTCACCTTTTTACTCAGCCGCTACTCGTAACGAACATAAAGCGGTGTGGGTATAGAGTGAACTACACGTCCTGCAACTTACGATGCGAGTACCTTTACGGGGCGGTTACCCTCAAGAAAACAGCAATATGAACCCAGTCGTCTAGACCCGCTCAAAACCGCGTTACTTATTTACAGTAACTACCCAGCGTTCCTGCCGTCCATGTGGTGCATAGATAACCACGCCGCGTATCAGTCTCGCCGCCTTGCAAACAAAAGGTGCAACATCACCACAAATACCCCCTACACGCAAAAATATGTGCTACAATTCAAAAGACAAGCCTTACCCGAAGAAGAAAGGCAAGGAACCTCAACATGTCCAACCGCGACGGCAAATACGACCACTGGCACTGGAAAAATGGCAAACGATACATCCTCAGCAAGAACAGCAAGCGCAAAGTTTACTACCCCTGGCGCGACAACAAAGACCTCACCAATATTACTAAGACGTACAACACAGCAAAGATAGTGGACGCAGATTACGAAGATAAAGCAACCCGGCTTCAAAACCGCCCACACCCAGGTAACTGTGGGATTAAAGGTTGTGACTCCTGCTGGTACATCGCTTTGTAGTACAAGCATTAGTGGCACTACCATTTATGGTGGTGTGTTACCTACCCCGCCTGTGAGGTGCGGGAGAAAATATGAACAGGCAGGTGGCTTCGGTTACCTTTACAGCTACAATCAAGGATTTTTTATGCTGACACCACGCGTCCTCCACCCAGACATGTTAAAGAGCGTTAATGAAAGCGCGCTACTTACCTTAGAAACACTCACAAAGAACAACAACGTAAACAAAGACTCGAGCGACTTCCTTGCCGCATACAACACTTGGCTACAAGACTACCTACAGCAAGGTAATCGCATCACCCATTTCTACAGCTACCCGTGCCCCGCCATCGTGGTAGTAACTGACCCGCGCTGTCAGCACCCCCGCAACCCGGATGGCATGTGTGGCACTGACTCTCGTAGATACATTTTGCCGCCAGAAATTGACGCGACTAAATGGGTCAACAAGTTCGTAACCAGACGCTCCCACAACAAGCTATACGGCTGGACTAACGACGGCAAAACCGCCGTCGTGTACGGCGGCTGGGTACCCGCATACAGCAACACCATCGACAAACAGATAATGAGCGACAACTCAGTGCCGGAAAGCATCCGCCGCCCAATCCTGCAAGGTGTAGCCAAGGCAAACGAACAAGACAGGGCATTAAACCTGCGTAATGCGTTCTACAACATCGGACACGAGTGCGCTAACTCTCGGTTGCGAGACAAGGGCGCACACAAGATGGGGCACGTCCTGGAATGGCGCGCCAAAACCCGTAACAACGGAACCGCACCCGCCCTAAAAAAGCCGACCCACCAAATGCACGTAGACTTCAACAAAGGCGACGGCTGGGCATTTAACACATTCCTCTACGAAGAGTCCGACCTCTACCACTTCAAAGACATAAACCCTGCAGAGTACCTAGCCACACTAGGCGCTGTAACAGCCACATTTATCACCAACGATATTGCAGTCGTTACGGGCACAGGATATGACTCACGTGACCCCCAGCCGCTTATCATACTTACCACAACCACCCCAACCGGGCAGAACCTCGCAGGGTACAGCTACACTATCGATACAGTGAAGCCAGGCGGCGAATGGGAACCCGCCACAGTAACATTTAAGGTATAGTAGGCTCCAAGAGGTCTAACGATGCGCCACTTGTAACGCCATGTTCCCTATATGCACGGCGATAACCCTCATTTTACAGACAGGAATTTACGGGATGAAAAAGCTGATTGATAGCGCGCTAAAGTTGCTACCTTTTAGGGGCAAGAAGAGTGGGGAGGAGGCTAAAGCCGCATCTCATATTCAAGTCACAGGGGCACAGGCAGAGGCGTATCTGACAGAACGCTACCCTGAAGGTGCTGTGCGAGATTTTGAGTACCATGAGCACGAGGATTCGGGAGACAGCCTCACCGTCTCGGCACATTGCCATAACTTGAAGAACCACCGCGACCCGTCAGCTTTCATGAAAGCACTCACAGATAGAAGCCCTAAAATGTTCCAAGACGTAACCCTTAACGCCTGGGATGAAGAGGAGTCAGAAGGCTGGGAAGAAATGTGGGTCACATTCAAAGGTGAATCCGGCGCTGACTTCCATGTTTCCTGCTACAAGTTTCACCGTGGCAATTTTGAGATACACATGTCCACTGGCAAGCATGGAGGTGCCACATTCATTACGGAGCAGAGCTTAAAGGAGCTGGAAGCTGTCATCGAGGCGTTTCTCTACATTGATTCCACACCACCTATCAGAAAGGATGCATAACCAACATGGGTATTTTTGAGTTTGAGGGCGGCTACCCAATTCTTAACCTTTTCTTCGTTCTTTACGCGGCTATTGCACTATTTGGCACGCATCTTGCTTTAAGGGGCGGAGCGTTCAGTAGTTTGAGTGAAGTACCCAAGTCACTGCTAGTAATTTTCCTCTCGTCAGGTTTTCTCGCAGGGATAGTTAGTGTTTCGTTCGGTCTTCTAGCTTGGGTTGTACGCAAGGTAGACAATGTGCCTGGCGACTGGTCTACGCATGGTTTTACGGTTACCATTGCGGGCGCTTTTGTTACGACTTTAGCTGTTTCTATCGCATTGTTGTTACTTACCGGGCTAATTCGACTCATTGTCTCTGCTGTGCGTGCCCTATTTGCTAAACGGTAACACGCAAAGAATGTTGAATACGTAAGCGGCTAATGCATTAGGTAGTTTCTAGCCTGCCTAACGTATCATGCTTTCAGCGCATCGCCAGAAGTGGTGCTCTGAAAGCATTTTATTTACCCTCATGCCCGATACCTAGAGTAATCAAGCCACGGACTTCCCGGTACACACAGGGATGTCTTTTGTGTGTACTTATACGGAGTATCTACCTGTGATATAGATAACTTAAAATCAGGTTGCAGACCGCAAAAAACATGTGGTACAGTAGTATCTGTAAGGCGGGAAAGCCGCTAGATATTACAAAACCCTATACGCCCCTTTAGCTTAACGGATAGAGCATCTGCCTTCTAAGTAGACTTGTGCAGGTTCGATTCCTGCAAGGGGCACAAAGCATACAAGGGAAACCTTGGTGCTAAACAAGGTCTATTAGCTTAACAGGCTAAAGCGCTACCCTGTCACGGTAGAAGATGTGGGTTCAAATCCCATATAGACCGCGCGTTATCTACATGACTTACAGGCGGCTTATGTGTGCCTACCAAGTAATGTGATACAGATAACACAAAATCGAGTTGCAAACCACAAAAACATGTGGTACACTTGATATATAAGACGCGGAGGCTTGAAAAAGTCACCAGCGCAAAGCTCATTGAAAACAAAATAGTGTAACTATTTAATATGTAAGCCGTTGCACTCCTATTGGCGAAGGAAGCAGACTGTAAATCTGTCACCATTATGGTTTTGGGGGTTCAAATCCCTCCGGCGGCACTCAGAGAAAATACAAGTTTGCAAACATGAAAATATGTGGTAAACTTATTTCTCGCAAGCCCGTCTAGCTTAAGGTAAAGCCGCAGTCTCCAAAACTGCAAGATATCGGTTCGAAGCCGGTGGCGGGTGCTTACAGGTTACAAAACCGGAGTTCTAACCGAAGGTGGCGAAACCTGTAGCGTGTAATGACCACGAAGGCAAGTGGCGGGCTCTGTTAGAAAGGGCACGCAATAGTGGGGTTCGATTCCCCTCTACACGCTCGTAGCCGTAGAAAACCGTACATTTTCTGCGTGCTCCCCTGTGGTGTAAAGTCACTAGCTAACCACGTGTTAGCTTAAAAACATGGGCAGGGAGGTGCGGGTTCGAGTCCCGTCAAGACCTTAGTATGTCAGCGCGCCCTGTACAAGCGCCTGACTGTCTTGTAGCGTAATTGGTAGCGCACCCACACAGGTTGCAGGTGTGAAGTCCTGCCAGGGGATTCATCTTTTTAGGTTCGTTAGCTCAGTCTGGTCAGAGCAGTGCTTTTACACGGCAAAGGTCGTGGGTTCAAATCCCTCACGAACCACACAAAACACCCTTTTGCTGGGTGTTGCGTCTCTTTAGCTTAGTTGGTAGAGCGCTCGTCTGAAGAACGGGAGGTCGCCGGTTCGATTCCGGCAGGGGACACGGAACCTGGCGTTTGTTTCTCGAATTGCGACAGCGTCAGGCGTACTTCCTTAGAACTGTCTAAGGGTAAATCAGCAGTTTTCGATAATGTAGAAAAACTATGAAATTTTTCTCGCATTTCGGCTTGACCTGGCTCGCAGGTTTTGCTGTAATAATGACATACAGCCTTATATAGATGTAGTCACGCGAGACAGTGGCGCATCTCCCTTTAAGGCAGTATTCTCATTAGAAACATAAGCGATAAGTCTGGTTGCGTGGCTCTTTAGTCGAAACCAGGTGAGCTTATGTGGAACAGGTTAGCCGTAAGAC
>ERZ1674201.21-NODE-21-length-24738-cov-44.739780_pt1 | contig 24738 bp, 36 predicted proteins | sample MGYA00581114_ERZ1674201 | MGnify/ENA primary metagenome ERZ1674201 (study PRJEB41354, sample SAMEA4873309) | human saliva metagenome | biome: human-associated habitat [ENVO:00009003]; feature: mouth environment [ENVO:08000002]; material: saliva material...
GGTCTATCGGGGGGCCTTTCCTCCCGATGACACCAGCATACACCTATGCATAGCGGTATGCACGCCCGTTGATGTGATGTCGCATACATAAAGTGAAGGGGGCCTCGCCGACCGAAAAGGCGAGGCCCCCATGCCCCGACGTAGCGGGGCGGTGATGCACGACTACAGTATATACACGCCGAACGCGCATGCGCAAGTCGAAACTAACCGACCGGCAAAACGCCGCGCCCGCGCGCTAAATGAGGAAGTCGAGCGGCGCGTCGATCCCACGCCGAAATCGCTCATGAATCAGGGGAATATAGCGCTCGTCGAGCTCACACCCGACCGCGTTCACGCCCTCCATTGCGGCGGCCTGTAGCGTCGTCCACGACCCGGCGAACGGCTCGAGGACCGTCGCGCCCGGCCTCACCACAAGCCGGATCAGGTAACGCATGAGATCGAGGGGCTTCACTGTCACATGCTGTACCCCCCCCCACCTTCGGGCGTTCGTGCGTCGGGGCCTTCGGCTGGTACTTGAAGACCGGCCAGCCATGATCGGGCGCGCCCTGATCGACAGCCGCCGCGAGCGCGGCTTCGCTGACCATGAGGTTAGGCGGGTAGGACCCGCCGACGGCGTCCATTGCTGACCGGATGTTCATTGCCCCAGTCCCGTAGGCGCGCGCGTTGTCGATCAGGCGGCCTTCGATGGGGCGGCGCGCGACGACGATAGGCTCCCACGCGGGTTTTAGCCCGACGCCCCACCCCGCCCACGCCTTGGCTTCGTCGGTGACCGGCTCGCCAGCCCCATAGACCTTGTGGGAGGACATGCGCGTCGCGGTGGCCTTGTCCGCCCATTCGCGGATGTCCCGGCCTTCGCGTTGGTCGAGAACTCCTGCCGATCGGTCAAACATCGCGGACAGATCGACCGCCGACGCTTTCCCGTCGGCGCGGAGCCACGCCATTGTGTCCCTGATTTCGAAGCCGGCGTCTTCGATCCCGGCGGCCAGCCGATGGTAGGTGCGCGGCGCGGAAAATGCCAGCAGGTAACCGCCCGGCTTGACGATTCGGAGGGCTTCGACCGCCCATGACTCGCACCACGATTGGAACCCGCTCGGCGTCGCCGTGTCCCACTTCTCACCCTTGAAGGCGATTCCATAAGGCGGGTCGGTGATTATCGCGTCGAAGTGATCGGCGGGCATTTCCCGCATGATGTCGCGGCAGTCGCCGTTGTGTAGGGTGATCCCCTCATAGATTGTTTGTCCGGTCATGGTTGCTCGCTTCGGTAGGTGGCATTGCACCCCGATAGTAGGGCCATGCATCACGGTATGCAAGTCTTCCATATGTGGCGACAGTCTCACATATCCCTAGTTGCATAGCGCTATTCACTAGGTGTATGCTGGGGTCATCCCCTGAAGGACAGGGGACAGACCGAAAGGACCGAACAATGAACACCGAGACCGTTATCAAGATGGTTGGCGACTTCTTTGACCTCACCGCCGAGGACTTCACCCCCAAGCAGCTCGCCGTCATCACCGACGCCGCGACCGAAATCGAGGAGCGCCTCGCTAAGCACGGCAAGATGACGACGTTCGAGAAGAACGTCATGCTGTACGGCCCTATGGCCGCCGCCGTCGATTACGCGTGCGGATGCGCGCCCCTGGCCGAGTTCACCAACGATGACGCCCGCCTGGAGGGCGCGATGATCGCGGGCATCTACGCGGGCAAGACGACGGCCCAGCTCGCCGAGGAGGCGGGCGTCACGCTTGCCAAGGCGTCGCGCATCCTCGGCAGCCTTGACTTCTGACCTACCCCAGCCCCGCCCAACCGGGCGGGGCGTCACCCCCAAACACGAAAGAAGACCGACAATGACAGAAAACACCGAACCTCGCGACCTCGACGACAACATGAGGACCGCCCTGTTTGCATCCCTGATCGGTAAGGCTGTCCAGGCCGGTGCCGTCACGGTCCCCGCCGACGCGTTGACCGGCGACTACCTCGCCCACCTCGTCGCCGACATGGAGCCCGCCGACTACGATGCGTTCGCTGCGACCCTTGACGAGCAGGTAATCGCGAACGGCGAGCCGAGGGCTGCCGCGATCACCGACCCGCGCGAGGACGTCACCCCGCATTGGCGGGCCGCCCTCTACATGATCGACCGCGACGGGGACGCCGTCACCGTGAAACTGATGGTTTTCACCTGCCCGTGCTAAGCGCGTAGACCAAGGCCCCCCACCTGGACGGTCCAAGTGGGGGGCCTTGTGGCGAACAAACGGAAAGTACGCTTTTAGTGTACCATGTGCGCCGTGAGGGCGTCGCGCTGCGCTTGGATGTCCTCACGCATCCGCCCCAGCTCCTCACGGATGAGACGCACCTCATTGACGCGCTCGCTGCGCTCACGCTCGGCGCGCTCATCGGCGCGGTTCTGTGCGGACTGAATAGCCGCCAGCCCCTCACGCATCTGCGCGGCTAGCGCGTCAAGGTCATCGCGCAGGTTTGACCCGTGGTGATTCGTCACCTGCTCACGTGCTGCCTCGGCGGTAGCGTGGACGTCATCGAGCCGCTTTTTCAGGCGCTCCTGGAGCGCGCGAAGCTGAATCGCAATCGTCCCACAAATGGCAACAATCACACTGATGAGAGCTGCCACAACCTCCGGGGCCGTGATGACCGCGACAACCGGGTGAGTTGCTCCCGTCACTGATCGCCGCCCTCGACGGTGTTAGTCGGGCTGGTCGCCTTTTCCCACCAGTCAATAAGCCCGGTGGGCTTCAAGGCAGTATAGACGAGCTGCCCGGCGGCGATCACGCCAGCGGCCTCTGTCAGGATGACGCTCCCGGCGTCGGGGAATCGGGTGACGCCCCATGCGATGAGGGTCAGGGCGACGGACGCGGCGATGAAAACGAGGCGCTTGGTCTGCGCCTCCCAATGCGCACGCGTGATCGCGGCGGTCAGGAAGGGGACGAGCGCGCCAATCAGGGCGGCGGTGGTGAGCGGTGCCATAGGTCAGAAACCTCCGTTGTTCAGGGCGGCCTGCATGGCCGCGACAGTGAGTGAGGGATCAGACAGAACGCCGTCACCCTCGATTCCGTAACGCGCGGAAAGCGCGTTGATGGTGACGGGTCCCATGATCCCATCATCGGGGCAGCCGAGGCGCGCCTGCATGGCCGCGATCACGGCGGACCCGTCGGGATCGGTTTCCCACTCCCACCCGTCGGTGCAGGCGGGCATGATCGATCGGTTTTCGACCTCCTGGGAGGACACCACGCCGTCGATGGGCGTACCGAGCACTTCCTGAAGCGCCGACGTCGTGCGGGGACCCCAGTAGCCGTCCTCGGTGATGCCGCCGACGGTGCTTGCCGACTGGTCATAGGCCGGGCGGATGACAGCCGCGACGCTATCCCAGTCGCGGGTGCGGCGGTACACGCCGCCGCCGTTGCCCTGAGAACCGCCGCTGCCGGGCGACGTGTTGAACTCGATGGTCTGCAGGTAGGACCCGGCGTTGATTTCAACGAAGCCGATGTGATCGGCTTCGTCGTCTGAGTCCCAATCGAAGCACACGAGGTCGCCTGCCTGTGCGTTGTGGATGGGAACGAGGCGGCCCGCCGCGCGGGCGGCGTTGATTCCGGCGGGCACGTAGGCGAACGCGCCGCCGGGCGGTTCCATGCCGACCTGGGCGAGCACCCAGGATGCGCCCATAGCGCAGAATGGGACGCCGGTCGCGCCGAAATACTGACCGTGCGTTTCGGCGTACCAACGCCCGTACTTGGTGCCCTCCTCGGGGTCGTTCCATCGGCTATAGCCGATTTCACCTGCGGCTACGCGCAGGACGTCATACGCCTTAGCCGTCATACTTCACCTCCCGGATGGGTGCCACGTCGTCGGGCGACGTGTTGCCGGTGTCCTTGATGTCTTCCACGTTGTAAGGCATATGCCTTCCTTTCTCTATCAGGCGGTCACATTCTACCGCGCAATGAAACCGGTCGCACCGCCCTATAGCCACTCTTCGGGGGGCGTTACATAACCCACGTTCGGCGTGCCCTCGAGGAGGGATGTCAGTTCGAGCACGTCGCCGTCATTCAGGGTGACGGTGTGGGCTGCCAGCATTTGAGATGACGTGTACACAACCAGACGGTAGGTGCCCGGCAGGACATCGACGTCAACGGGCGACGTCTGATCGTCAACGATGTCACCGGGAATGAGGACAACGCCGTTACCGGCGTTCCTGGGCGCGGGAACGGGCGCTGCGTTGATACTAACGCGGACGGGTGTTTGGTTCGGCGTGACCACCGAGCCCCTGATCTTTGCTGTCATGGTTCCTTCCAATTCGGTAGATTTTGGATGCTCACAGTGCCGGACACGGGAACGCCATGACCGATAGCTTGGACCAGTCGTCGGCGGACACGGTGACCTTCGTCCCGTTCGGTCCGGCCCCGAGGAGCCACATCGAACAGTCGGGGACAGTGTTCGCGGGGATCACGCCGAGGCAATGCGCCGACGTGGAATCATCCCACGACCCGAGGCGCGAACGGCCCTTGATGCCGTTCATCCAGACCTCCAGGTCAACATACTGCTGCGCGGTCGCGTTGACCCCCCACAGGGAGCCAATGGCAAACGCTACCCGCTGGTAAGGGCGCGCCTCGATACGCGCGTCACATAGCTTGCGGTAGTTCCCCGCGCTCAGCTCCACGACCCCGCTGACCGTGCTGTTAGCGGTTGCGAAGTCAACCGTCATCGATGGGTGTAGCACGGGGAGGCCGCCCGCGGTTTCGCCCGTGCTAGACAGCAGGAGGTTATGCACAAGGAAGTACATAGGATTGCCCGCAGTGGGGCCGTTTCCGGCGGCCTTTGCCGCCTTGACGATGTTGCGCGCCTCGTCCGTCGTGGCGACGGCGCGAACGAGGCCGGAGGTACTGACCATCTTGTCAATAGACTCAATGATGCGGTCCCCCGCGTCGGGGACAATCGGCCCCTTTGGGTGCTGGTGCGCCATGCGCGCTCCTTTCTAAATGGGAATCACAATCGCGGAAATGTCACGATGTGACCACTTGTCAAACCCAGTTGATGCGTCCGTACCGAACCATAGTCTGGTCTTGATCGACCACGTGCCGCTCGTGGGAAGGTCCTTCAGCATGGTCAGCATTGTCAGCTGCCCCGAGTCCCACCCATTGTACGAGTATTGGTTGGGCGTTTCGTACAGACGCGACCCGTTGACCTGAATGTCTCCCCACCGGTAAGCGGGCGACTGGACGCCCATGTCGTAGGACGACACGACGAGGATCATTGCGCGGCCCGACGACGACGCGGGGACGGTGAAGTTCGTTACTGAATAGCCCGATGAGCTGGGCGGGTAGGTGCCCGCCCACGCGTAGCCGGACGCGCCGAAGATGATCGACGCGAGCGACAGGAGCGCGTCAGACGTCGGCGACTTGATCGCCATACCGTAGGGCTGCGCCGGGTCGAGCATGACGTAGGGCTTTCCGCCCTTGCTGACAATCAGCTTGTCAGGGCCGAGCGTGACGGCGTTCGCGCCGGACCCGGCAACGATGGTCTTACCGGTGATGCGGTCGGCGATCAGGTCACCGCCGATTTTGGCCGTTCCGGCGACCAGTTGGTCAGTGGTGACCTTCAGGAACTTGCCGGTTGCGGCGGCGACGGATTGTGCGTTGATCTTGGTCGCGTCCACGGACCCGGCGGCGATCTTCGGCGCGGTGATCGCGCCGTCCCTGATGTCTACCGCGCCGGTTGCCTTGTGGACGTCAACGTGACCGACGTACATCGGTGCGCCGACGGGCGAGCCCGTGGCTGCCAGGCACACCGGTTCGACGCTCATCCTAACCGCACGGTCGGGAACGGTCACCTGGGCGTCGCCGCCGACCGTGAACCACCTGCTGACCGGGTGGTTACTGATCGGCACTGTAGACCCGCATACGGTGGCCGCGACGCGCGTTCCGTCCTCCGCGTAGAACGCGACGCGGACAGCGAACCCGCCGCCGCCGAGGTGACTCATCGGTGCGGCGGCGTACCATGCGGCGGACGCGACAACGGCGTCACCGGGCTTGCACGGAACACGGTTCGCGGGTGACAGGACCGGCCCGACGACGGTCGGGTCAGGAACGCCCTTCGGGCGGGGTGTGACCATCGCGGCGCGCGCGTGACCGAGGTACTGGGTCGGCGGGGACGTGAATTGCCCGGGTGCGGCTAGCGTCCACACGCCATTTTCCGCGTGGTCGAAGTACGGATCAGGCATAAGGTTGTCAGACATGACCGTGATCGCGGTCGCGGCGACCTTCCCGAGGAACGCGCGGTCCGCAACGAGCGTGTCAATAACGGCACTGTTGAACTTCGCGCCGCCCGCAACGGTCAGTTTGTTGACCGCCAGGTCAGAGATTTTCGCGTTGGTAACCGACGCGTCGGCGATCTGTGCCGTGCCGACGGCCAGGTCACCGATTTGTGCGCGCCCGATAGCCTTTGCGCCGATGTAGTCCGCGCCGACGCCGACACGGGTCCACGTGCCGGACGTGAGTACCCACCGGCGGACCATTGTCGCGCCGTCGCGGACCTCCCACAACGCGCCCTCCGGCTTATTGGCGGCGTCGGCGGGCGCGGGGTCGCGGGTTGCGACGGTGATCGCGCCGTTCGGCGTGGCCTGTCCGCCCCCCGATTGGGCGAGCGCGTCGGCGGCGTCTTGCGCGGCCTTCTTCGCCTTCGCCAGGGCGTCGCGCGCGTCGTTCGCGGCGGCGTCGGCGGCGTTTTGCGCGGCCTTCACGCCGTCCTGTGCGGCCTTCACCGCACGGTTAACTTCCGCCTTCGACGCGGCCAGGTCGGCGCGTGCTTCGGCGAGCTGTGAGTCAAGCATCCCCACGCGCTTGTGTGCGTCCATGATCTGACGCCCGGTTTCACCGACCGGTAGGACGGTGGCACCGGCGGGCGTCGCACCGGCGGGAGCGCTGACCGACGCGACGCGGCCCGTCGAGTCGCGCGGGAGTGTCACGCGCGCCCCGATGTAGGTCAGACCGGCGTCTGCGCGTGCGACTACGTGCGACCCGTCGGCCCCGTCGATAGCGACAGAGACGAGCCCCTGACCGGCGTCAACAACGCTCGTTACCCACCCGGTCAGGGTGGTGTCAGGCGCGGCGAGCTGATCGGCGACCGCCGCCTCGTCGGGCACCAGGTCAAGGAAGGGGGAGAGACTCATATCCATGATTCCTCCATCATATCAACCCGCATGACGTGCCCGGGATCATCGAGCGTGATCGACATCGCCTGCACGCGGCCCCTGACGCGTTCGACCGTCCCGTCCTCATGGTCGATCACGACGAGGATCAGGTCACCGACTTCGAGTCGCGGGTCGGCGGCGATCTGTACCGACCGCGCGCCGGACGCGGCGAGCGCCTTGCGCATGTAGGACGTCGCGGCCTTTTCCACGGCGTCCGCGCTGGTCGCCGCGTTGAACTCCTTTCGCTCGGTCACGATCCCGTAGCGTTCGGGCGCGTAGATGCCCGTGAAGTTCTCACGGACCGCCGTCCATTTCGTCGACGAGTCGCCCTGCGCGGAGCCTTGAACGATCCACCGGTTAGGCGTGCGCTCACGCGCGGCCCGGACAGCGCCGACCAGGAGGTCAGTACCCGTGTAGACCTCCACGGGGTCCCCCCCGTAGTTCAGTGCCCACACGTGCAGGCATCCGTCCGGCTTGACGCCGTACATTAGCCCGTAGGTCTCACATAGTTCCTGTAGGTTTTCGGCCTTCTTGACACCCCACTGAAAGCTCGTACTAATCGACCGGTCAGGCACCTCGAGCACGACTGGGATCGTCTGACCGAACGCAACGCTTGACGTGATGATGCGTTGCACCTCACTACCCAACGTCGCACCGGCGGGCGGCGACGACGGCCAGACCGCCTGGTCATCGACGATGGTCTGCACGAGGTCCATCGCCGTAACCTCCATGCCCCCCGCGCGTTCCTCCCAATCGGTCAGGACGAACCACCCGTAGGGGATGCGCACCGTTTCCCCGCCTGTTTCGACGAGCGCCGTCACATGAAGGCGCTGCCCGTAGTTGTTGAGCGGGTCGCCGGGGGCCGTGGGCACCATGCCGGGGTCTACCAGCATGGTCAGTTTCGACGGGACCACGCGCTTCAACGTGGACTCGACCTTCACGTCCCACGCGGGGATGTCGGACGCGATGCACACCCCGCCGTGATACACGTCCACGCGGACGCCGACGGCGACAGGCCCGGCCAGGGCCGCGAGACTAGGCCCGGCCCTCATGAGGGCATCCCTGCGATCAGGCGGGCGAGGGTTTCCTCGCTTTGGTCGGCCTTGTTTCCCGTCCGGTCAGACCACGCCTGCCAGTCGCCCCACGTGACGACGGCGACCGCGCCGCCCCCGATGCGTTCCACGTCGAGCGGCCCGGCCTCCGTCCACTGAACGGTTAGGGTGATCGTGCCGTCCGCGCCGAGGCGCTCGCGGTTTACGCTGGTCACGGTGACCATGCGTGCGGGGACGCCGGGCGTTGCGTCGCCGGGCGCGATGATGATGTGTCCGCGCGCCCTGAGTATGCGCCACGCGTCGGCTTCGGCGGATGCGGGGAGCACGCAGTGCGTCTTGCCGGTGTGAAGCGGCGTGCGCATCGACCACCTGGTCAGACGGTCATCGATGATCGACGCGTCAGACTTCCACGACATGGGGTCCTGATTGTTCCATGCGGTCAGTCCATCGACGGGGCGTCCATCGGTGCCCGTGAGGAGCATTCCGCCGCCGGGGATGGTCCGGCGGGTGAGCGTGACTGTTTCCCTTCCCACCTGGTAGGTGGTGGGGACGCCGGGCGCGGCGAGCGCGTCAGAGAAGACGCCCGCCTGTTCGCCGGGCCATAGGACGCGCGCGCCGGTGGTGACCCGGACACCGGCGTCCACGCTGAAGGACGGGAGCCCGGTGTGGGTTGCGATCCACGTTCGGTTTGCCATGTTGTGCCTTTCGTTACACGCGTCGGAGGGTGCGGATGGTCTCACCCTGCAGGTAGGACGTGAACTCACGCTCCCCGACGCGGAGCGTCAGGGTTTCGGGGAGGCCGCCGTTCCCTGACCATCCGGTCGGCGCGGTCGGCGCGCCCATGTTCGGGGCGAGTGATGCCGTGAACCGCCCGAGGCTGTCGCGTGCCGCCGCGTACTGGCTTTCCATGCCGGTTACGAAGCCGCCGATGACGAGCCGTCCGGCGTCCTTCAGGATCACACGGTCAAGGTCTTCGGGTCCCTTCCATGACGGGAGCATGGACGTAAGTGACCCGAGGGTCGATTGGACGGACCCGAAGGCGCTCTTGATGCCGTTAATGAAGCCGTCGATGATCGACCGACCTGCAGAGATTAGCCAGCTGCCCGCGTTTGCGAACACGCTCATGATGCGGGACGGTAGCTGCTGCACGTAGGACACGGCGCTAGACACGCCGGAGCTGATCGCGCTCGTGATCCCTGACCACGCGGACGAAACGAGCGACGTCAAGGACGACCACGCGGCGGAGAACAGGCCGGACACCATTTGAAGCCAGGCGCTTAGGATGCCACTGATCGCGGACACCACGCCGGAAATGATGCCCTGAATCGCGGTCCACACACCGGAAAACATGGTCTGGATGCCCGACCAGACGCCCGACCAGTCGCCCGAAATGAGGGCACCGACCGTCTGAATCAGGCCCTGGATGAACGTGAGCGCGCCGGAAATCACGGTCATGATCGCCGAAAACACCGCGCTCACGGTCGAGCCGAGCGTCTGGAACACGGGTATCAGGATCGTCCCGAGCTGTTCGATGATCGGCCCTAGGAACGCGCCGAGCTGGACGAACGTCTCCCCGAGCTGAGACAGGACGGGCATGAGGGCGTCCACGCACTGACTGACCAGCTGGACGAGCACCTCGACGACCGCCGCGACGATGGGCGTCAGGGCCGTGATTACCGGGGCTAGGCCGTCGCCAATCTGACCGAGGAGCGGACCTATTGCCTCGACTAGCTGCATGAACACGCCGCCGAGCGGCTCTAGGGCGGGAAGGATCGCGGCCCCCATGCCCATGAGGGCGTCACGCAGCGCCTCGGAGTTCTGTAGGACGCCGACGAACGCACCGACGGCGAGCCCAATGGGGCCGGTCAGTCCGGCGAAGCCACCGCCGATGAGGGGCAGCTGCGACAGGAGCGGGCCGAGCACCCCGGAAAGCCCGCCGACGATGGGCGCAATTCCGCCGAGCATGCCGGTAAAGCTTTCAAGACCGCCGCCGTTGACCATGCTGTCGATCCCGGCGGCGACCGTCTCAAATACAGGCGTCAGGGTATCGGCGAGGCTGCTGAGCGCGTCGGTCAGTGGACCCTTCAGGGGTTCGATGATTTTCACGAGCCCGCCGGTGATCGCGGCCTCGAGGTTTCCCCACGCGCCTTCGAAGGTCGCCGTCGATGTGGCCGCCTCCGACGCGACGTCGGTTAGGCCGAGGCTCATGATCGCGGCGTTGAACTCATCCGCCGAAATCTGACCGTCGGACATGGCCTTGGCGAAGTCACCCGTGTACGCGCCCGCATCGAGTAGGGCCTGCTTGATCGGCCCCGCCGCGCCGGGGATCGCGTCGGATAGCTGACGCCAGTTTTCGGCGGTCAGTTTTCCGGCACCCGCCGTCTGTGTCATGACCTGTCCGACGGACTTGAAGGTTTCCTTGTTGCCGCCCGCGACGGCGTTAAGGTTGCCCGCCGCGCGGGCAAGGTCGGCATACCCCTCGACGCCATTCGACGCGAGCTGCGCCGTGACCGACTGAATGTCGGACAGGTCGTAGACCGTTCGGTCAGCATATTCCTGGACCGACGCGGTCAGTTGTTCGATAGTGGATGAGTCAAGGCCCGCGAAGTTTAGCGTTGACTTGAACTTGTCGGTTGCGTCGCTCGCGGCCAGGGCCTCACCGGTGTAGGACGCGATGAACGCGCCCGCCGCCGCGAGGCCCGTGGCCGCTAGGGTCCCGACGGCCTTGAACGCGCCGCCCATGCTCGCCGTGATCGACGATCCCCACGAGGACGATGACTTCGTGACCTGCTGGTCAACGGCCCCGAACTCCTGTGCGATGCTTTGCCCCATCCCCTTAAAGGACGGGACAACGTTGATCCACGCGGTGCCGATGTCCATTCCGCCAGCCATTTGGTTGTCCTTTCGTCTGATCGGTCAGGATTCGCGTATAGCCGCGAGCGCGGCTTCGAGTTCGTCGATGGGTAGCGCGACATATGTGTCCGCCTTGTTGTCCCACGGGCGCGGGAACGGTGCGGGGACGCGTTGGTTACGTTGCCCGTCGCGCGTCTTCGACCATTGGAGCCACCGTAGGGCGTCCGATGCTAGGACGCCCCATTGGTTGGTCAGGAGTGACCATTCCCAGGCGGGATCGACCTTGCGGCGCGTCCACGATTCGGGCTGCGCGATCATCGCGGCGGCGAGTGATGCGGCGCGCATTGGGGGGAGCTGCCGCCAATCTTCCACCTGGTAGAACCGGAGGAAGTCGGCGGACAGCTCATCGGGGGCTTTTTGCTCCGCCCACAGGAGCATTAGGAGTTTGGGGCGACAGCCTTGACGACCTTCAGAAGGAAGGCGGTCATGTCCTTGACGTTGACACGCCCGTCGGCGTCGCGGAGGTGATCCTTGACCGCCTGGTAACTGTCGCCTTGGAACAGCATACGGAAGGGGCGGACGATGTGGCTCGGCTTGCCGTCTTCGACGTCGGCGAACGCCTCGAGGAACTCGTAGTCCTCGAACACGGCGGGGTCGATGTCGATTGCGTGTCCGTCAATGTCAACGGTCTTGGTGGTCAGCTTTGCCATGCTCACGCCGCCTTCTTGATGTACTCGTAGACGGTGTTCCCCTGTGCGTCAGGGAAACACGTCACGGTCGTTTCGTAGCCAACGGCGGTGCCGTCCACATACGTAACGTCGCCGACCTCGGTCACCTGACCAGCCGGTACAACGATGCGCTTGACGGCGTTACCCGTCATAAGCATGTCGATCACGAACGCGCGGCGCGACAGCTCCGTATTGTTGTGCTTGACAGTGATCCCCGTCGCCAGGTCGCCGCTCACGTTGTCCTGTCCGTAGACCTCCTTCAGGACATCGACGTCGAGCGCCTGGACAAGCGTGAACTTGAACGTCTCCGTTCGGCTTGTACGGACGGTCAGGATTGTGTCACCGCCCCACGCCTTGATGTTCTCCACATCGGTATCAATGCCGTTGGTCAGGCCGTCTTCGGACACGTAGCCGAGCTTGACGAACCCGGCGGCGAGGTTGGTCGTCGCGTCGGTGGGGAGGGTGGTCTTGGTCGTGCCGGAACTGATTGCGCCCGCCGCTACGGGCTTGGCGACGGTTGCCAGGCTAGAGTCATTGTTAGCCATTACACATGTCCTTTCATGGGCGTGTAGGCATCATGAATGATGCCGTGACAGTGAGCTGGTAGCGCGCCTGCCTACTGTCGGGGTCAGGGAAATTATACATGCTGGTCACCTGAAGGGCGGCCATGTCGGCGACGCGTGCGGGCGCGCCGATCAGTGTGTCCCGCACGTCGCTTGCCAGCTGGTAGGCGTCGGCGTGCTTGTCGGCCCATGCCTGCACGGCGTACACGCCGTGGTCGATCAGGTGGTCAGTGCGCCCGCCTGTGCGTTCGATGGTGACGAGCTGGCCGCCCGTGTAGTTTCGGGGCACGGTCGCGTGGACGGGTACGGCCCCGCCGCGCAGGTTGGCGCGCAGGTAGTCGATGAGCTGCTTCATTAGCCTTGCACCGCCTTTAGGAGCGTGTTGTCGCGCGCGTTGCGGCGGCGCGCTTTGAAGGTCGTTGCGTAGACGGCCCCGTGGGGGCGGTCCGTCTGAATGACGGAGCCCTCAAAGCCGTCGCCCGCCCGGGCCGCGATAGCGTGAACGCGCTCCTCGATGAGCGGGCGGGTCATGTCGCCTACCTTACGGTAGTCGATTTTGACTCGCGCATTTGCCATGTGGTCATCCTTCCGTTCGTTCGACGGTGACGGGGAGGTCCCATGCGCCGGGCGTTAGGGAGGCGGTGTACCGTTGCGGATCGCCTATCACGCGGTAGGTGACGCCGCGAACGATGACGCGACAGCCCCGGAGGTTGCCCTCATGGGTCTTGGGGAAGTGGAGCGTGAGGGTGTCGCGGTCGCCGTCGCGGCGGAGGCTCCCGTTCAGGTCATCCGTTGACGCGGGGGCAACGAGGACGTTCCCGACGGGGACGCCTGGCTGCCATTCGGTCAGTGGGTCCCCGAACGCATCGAGGCCGGCCTCCGCCGGGCGGATCAGGGTCACGGTTTCGCCGCGTATCATGATCGACCTGCCAGGAGGTCAACGTTGAACGCGCGTGACACCGGGAGCCCAAGGCGGCGGCGATGGACGCGCGTGAAGCTCATTGACCCGGTGGGGGTCTTGTAGGACGCCGATTGCGTGTAGGGACCCGCCGTCTGGCTGACCTGTGTCGCCCCGAAGGGCGCCTCCCCGGCGGTGCTACGTTGCATATAGGCCACCATGTCGCACACGACGTCGGCGGCTGTGTCGGCCTGGACCTTACCGGCTTGAATGAGCACGGTGATGTCAAAGCCTTCGCGCGCGAACTCATCGCGGACGATGCGCGATGCGCGCGCGAGATGCGCATCTGTGGCCGCCATTTCGGCGGCGTCTAGCGGGCCGTACCGGTCCGCGTAGTCTCGCGCGGTCGCGAGGGTGAACCCCGACATTGCGCCTCCTTTCCTACCATGTGGCAAGGGGGGCGACCGCCAGCGCTAATGGCCGGAGCCACCCCCCCTGTTCACGTGGTCACTTTTCGGCGATCACCGCGAAACGATCCACGAACGCGTACCATCCGTACACGATTTCGAGGCGGAGGGCAATCTGATTCTTGCGCTTCAGATCGCCCTGGCCGTCAGGGTCGCCGTAGGTGATGAGTTCGACGGGGAGCTCCTTCTGGATGCCCCATCGGATGCCGCCGGTGAAATCACCGACAATGGCGCGAACCTTCGTGTCGGCGGCCTCGGGGAGGCCGGACACGGTGGAGCCGACGGCGACGGGGACCCCCATGAAGGAGGACACGTCCGCGCCGAGGCCGAGCTGCGGGTAACGCGGCGTGGACGTGACGCCCGCGCCGTCCTTGACCATGAGGTTGGCCAGCGCCCACGTGAACTTCGGGTCAAGGGCCGCGCCGGTCACCTGAACGCCGGTGTCAAGATCATTGATGATGAGACCGGCGGCGGTGCGGAAGTCCGCGTCGGGGTCGGAGCCACCCTTGCCGAGTTCAACGCGCTTGATCGTCGCGTTGATGTAATTCGTCCAGGTGGTAATCGCCTGGCCGTTCAGGGGGTTGATACGGTGGAACACGCCCAGGTCAAGGGCGCGGGACAGGGCGTCGGCACCGGCGGAGGCGAGGGTGCGGAGCACGCCGAGCTGGTGCTCGTCGTCCGCCCACTGAACCTCCTGCGAAAAACGCATAGTGACCTGCGCCTTATGGGGCGCGGCGGTGACGGAGCCGAAGGTGCCCGAGGTCGATTCCTTGTCGCCGTTCTCCTCCACGAACTGAGCGCGGGGGAGATCGTTAAAGGTGATGATGTCCGTCTTGCCGAAACGCATCGGCTCCTGCGCGGACAGCTTCGCGATAGTCGATGTCGAAAGGGTCTTCTTGACCATTCCGTCCGCGATCTCGCGGGGCATGAGCGGTGCGGCCTGGCCGGTACCAAAAACAGCCATGTTCGTTGTTCCTTTCAGTGGGTCAGTTTCCGAACAGGGCCTTCACGAACGCCTGTTCGGTTGTCTGGTTGGTCTCGGGGGCGGCCCCGAGGGTGGGGATGACGGGGGTCGCCGACCGGGCGGTCAGGAACTCCGCGAGCGCCTTTCCGTGCGCGGTCATTTCCTCACGGGTCGATCCGCGAAGGAGGTCGGCGGGGACGCCGGTTTCCTTCGCTACCTCACGGACGAGGGCCACGTGCGCGGCCTCACGTTCGAAGCCCTCGACCTTGGCATTTGCTGCCGCGAGGTCAGTTTCGAGGGTGCCAATCTTGGCCGCGAGGTCATCGTAGTCCGCGTACTTGCGGCGCTCACGTTCGACGCGCTTCGTAATGATCGCGTCGAGGGCCTCCTGGCTGGTGATCGGGTTGAACGCGTGGTCAGGCGCGGGGGTCTGTTCCTGCGTCGTGTCCTTGGTGTCGCCCGCGTCGGGCGCGGGGGTCGCGTCGGTGGTGGTTTCGTCATCCATGATGTGCCTTCCGTTTATGGGGGCCGTCGCCCCGTTTTCCAGCTGAACCCCAGCTGTCAGGTAGTTTGCGCGCGGTCTTTCACGCCGTCCGCGTATGCGCCGGGCGTTGACCGCCTGGCATATCGCATGAGCACGTTCAGATCAGACGGGTTTTCCCCGCCCATGATCGCTGCGCTTCGTGCCTCATTGTACAACGTTTCCAGGTGGTCAGGGTTATAACCGTCGATCTTCGGGTCAGTGTCCCCGAACGCGGGCACAATCTCACAATCACAATCGTGGTGAAAGCGGTTACCCATGCCGCCCGCCGTCTTTTTCGACGCGTACACCCACCCACGCGAGGCAAGCATGGTGCAAAACGCGCATGTTTTCGCGCCGCGCGGGACGCGCGCCCACCTCGGGTTAGCTGGATCGCGGCGGACGTTGCGGAGCACAGTGTCGCGGCCCGCATCCTTGACCCACATCTGGAGCCCGCCCATGAGGTCGGACAGCATTTTTTCCTGCTGGTCAGACCACAGGTGCCCGGCGGACGCCCGGACGCTCGCTTCGACCTGAGCGGGGAGCGCCGACGGGGCCGGGGTGGCCCGGTACTCCGACCGGACGCCCGCCGCGTCGCGTTCGTTTTCGTACCATTCGGTAGCCGCGAGCGCGGCGACGTCGCCATATTGGGCGGCGAGGCGCGGAACGAAGTCGGCGAGCGCGTCACGGCACGCGGCGGGGTCGTCGAACGGCAGCGTATCCCAAAATGCGGTCAGGTCGGCGCGGGCCGCCTCGACCGCGCGGTCAACGGCCTTGGAGTATCGGGTGATGGATCGGCGGGTGACCATCACGCCTCCCGCGTCGCGGCGAGCTTATCCAGGCGGTCAAGGATCGACGTCGCGCCGGTCCGGCGCGTTTCGGCTTGCATCTGGTCGATCTCTTGCTGCGTGAACCCGGCGCGGCGCATGCCGACCGTCGTCGTTGCGACGTCAGGCATGGCTTGGGCAATCTTGACGATAAAGTCAGACGATGCCTGCGGGGACACGTACCGCGCGGGCGTCCAATTGACGGCGAGTTTCCAGGACTCGTCGGGTGCGGTGACCGAGTGGTCACGGACCATGACAACATCCTCGATGATGCGGCGGAGCGCGGGCGTGAACACGCGCCACTGGTACTCCGCTTCGTCCGATAGGGCGTATTCGGCGGCCTGCATGGCCTCGGCGGACGCGGGGTTGTCCGCGAAGATACCGACGGACGACGTGGGCATGTTCGTAGCCGAGCACAGATTTTGCGCGAGCTGCCGGTACATCGATAGATGCGGGTCCATCGACAGTTGCGAAAACTGACCGACGGAGGGAATGTCGCCGTTTTCGTTCGGCGACAGGGCGAGGATGCGCCCGGTGATCGCCGACCACCGGTCCACGCCCGCGAAGGCGTCCTCATCCGCGCCGAGCACGTACCGCTGCGGCGATGAGAAGAACTCGGCGGATGCCTCTGTTCGGACCATCGTCCTAATTGCACAGTCGGTCAGGTACCGCACCTCGCGGCTGATGCGGGATCGACCGAAGGGGCGGCTGATCTGCGGATCGTAGGTCAGCATTTCGATGAGGACACGCCCGGCGGGGTTGGGGAGGCGTTGCACCTGCCACACGCCGCGCTTACCGCGCGTCAGGCGGATCGTTTCACCGGGGAGGAACAGCGTCGCGTCAGACGGTTCGACGAAGCGCGTGATGGTGTCAACGTCCCACCCGTCCGTGTCGGGCGACGTCGCGCCGTTGATCGCCAGCCCGGCGGTAACGCATCGGCGGCGTGTGTCCCACTGGACGGACGTCCAGCGGGCGTCGCGGGCCTGGATGACTACGGGCGGCTCGCCCGCCGACGTGTCGCCCGCGCCGACGACGAGGAAGGAGCAGCTGTGCTTGTATGCTGACTGGATCGCCTGCATGAGTTCGACGTCAAACGAGTTCCTGACCAGGAGTTCAGTGACGTCGAACGGGTCTAGTCGCCCGTCGAGGGAGTACCCCTCGAAGACGTGCTTGCGGGCGAGCGTGGACACGGCCTTCGCGGGCCACCCGAGGGCGGCGCGGACGCGCGCCATTTGGGGCGGGACACTGATTCCGAGGTCCTGAAACACCCGGTGACCGTCGTAGTAGGCGTTCAGTAGTTCATTCTTGGCGGCCTTGGTTTCGATGCGCTTCCATAGCGCTGCGAAAATGGCCTGCTCCGCGCCGGTCAGGGCGGGGATTACGGGTGCGGGCATGGGTTCCCTTTCCGGTTGGTTGGGTTTTGTCTCCAATGGTACACACCGCCGCGCTGTGATAGGGGATCGGCGTATCACACCGCCCGCGTTGGCGTTATGCATCGCGTATGCCTATAATGATGCAAAGACCGTTCAGAAAGGACCGACATGACCGACATCGCCGAGCGACGTGCTGACCTGCTGATTTCACAGACCGACTTCGGGGCAATTGCTGCCGGGGTGAAACAAACATCTGTGTCCCGCTGGGAGCGGGGAAAACACGTCGATCAATCTGACCTGTTGGACAATGTGCTCGACGCCGCCGAGGCAAAGCGTCGTGAGCTGACACGCTTCATTCATAAGGACCGACCGCGCTTCGCGGTCACGGAGGCCGATTACCGGGAGCGTTTCCCGGCATATTGCGCCCTGATCCCCTATGCCCTGTATCGCATCATTCACAACGCGATACACGACATGACTACATGACGACAACGCCGCCGCCGCGCCGCCCCTGAGCGTTCCCACCACGGAGCGCACGGGGGCGGCGTCGCGTTGTGCGGGCGATCCAGTACGCCGCCGACGCCGCGTCGAGCGGGGACGGGTCGCCGTCTTCTACGGTGGCCGCCCACCCCCAGGCCCCGTCCTGACCGCGCAGGCGTTTGTCGCACGTGGCTACCGCTCGGTTCAGGAGGTCGTCACGTTCACCCTTCGGGTGGGTCATGTGCTTTTCACGCACCGCATCGAGGAACATCGACGTTGCGCCGAAGTACTCACCGGTACTCATGATGTGGATCATCGGCTTGGGGACGCCGCGCTCACGCAGCGCTTCGGCGAGGACGCCCGACCCGGCGCGCCCAAGAATCGCAATCTCCGCGATCCGGTGACGCCGTTCGGCGATCCAATCGGCGAGCTGCGCGACACCGACGTCCGCGCGCCCTGAGTACGCGCCGATCAGCTCCACGTGACCGCCGTCCTCTGTCTTGACAGCGCCCGCGACGGCCTGGTGAAGCCCGTCCGCCGTGAATGACACCGCAATCGTGCGCACGCCCTCCGACTCATCCGGCGGCGTCGTGGTCGCCGTCGCCGACCATTGGGCGGGCGTAATCAGGCGCTTCGCGCCCGCGTCCTGACGCCAGATGCCGAGCCGGTCCTGTGCGAACCGTTCGGGCGTGTAGGTCTCGTATTCGCCTTGCACGACCTCGTGGTTAATCAGGCTATTCCACGACGGGTTAGCCTGCCACCTGGTCAGCTCCGACGCCGGGTCGAAGTCTTCGGCGTCAGGGTCCGCGCCCCATTCGACCCACGCCGACGCCGTTGACTTCCCCGACATGGCCGCCTTCCTGACCATATCGAACGTATAGCAATCGTCCTCATCCTGCGGGGGCGTGCCAAGGAGCCACACCTGCGGATTGGCGCGCGCCGACATCGTTGAGTTGATCGACGTCCACGCACGAGACCCTAAAATCTGCGCCTCATCGAGGAGGAGGCAATCGGAACTAAACCCCTTGCCACCCGCGCCGGAGCGTGCCTTGAACTTGATCTTCGCGCCATTCTTGAACTTGACGGACTCGCGTCCAAAGGCGTTCATGACGCCGTTTTTTGCCAGGCGGTCACGGAGCCCCTGATTTTCGTCGGCTTCGACGATCTCTAGGAGCTTCTCAAAGGCCTCGCGGGCCGTGTCTTGCTGATGCGCGGACACGACGATCAGGCGCTCCCCGAAAATCAACGCACCCGCGAGCGCCCGCGCAACGAGGAGCTGGCTCTTGCCGTTCTGACGTGGCACGGAAACGCCGACGCGCTTAGCCGCCCACGTGCCGTTAGCCTGTTCGCCCATCGCGGCGTCCAACACAAGCTCCTGCCACGGTAGTAGCGTGACGCCCAACATCGCGGACAGGTCGGCGACGTCTTCCCACCCGTTAGACCGCTCGCCCTCGGGGCGGACGAGGACGCGCGGCGGGGCCTCCCCTAGCAGCGCGACGTCGGGCGAGTTCGTCGAACGGGTCAATTTCCGGTTCCTTCTTGCGGGCTTGTTCGGTCAGGGCGTTTAGTTCGGCTAGCGTGGCCCGGAACTGGCTTGCTAGCGGGCCTCGGCGGTCCGGCGGGGCATCCTCAATGGATGCTTTCAGGACCCCCGCCAACCATTCTAATTCTTGCTGACGATTATCGACGGGTGCCGACCGCCACTCGGAATGTGCTTCGATCACCTCGGGGCTATCATCGACCGGGCGCTCCGCCTGGTACTTCAGACGGCGGACACGGTTCACCTCGTCGCGGTGCGTTTTCATGTACCGCCTGTTTTTTGCGCGGTCCCGGCATGCCTGGGAGCAGTATGTCTTCTTGCGTCCGCGCGCGGGCTGATCGAGCTCGGCTCCGCACTCGCGGCAGTGCGTCGGGGTGGGGGCCATGTTCGACCTTTCTGTGTGTGTTTTTCGCTTTGCCTTGGGGGGATTCACAGGGGCCGGGGGGAGGGGGTGCCCCCCGTCACGTTACCAGGCTACCAGGGTTGTTGTGGTGCCTGTGCGGCGGCGCTTTGGCGCGTTGTTGCGCCCGTTTCCGCGTCGTTGGTTGCATCGTCTGCATATTGTCCGCCCGTTGTCGAGCGTGTTCGTGCCGCCGAGTGACCACGGGGTGATGTGGTCGGGTTCGGGGCTGTCAGGCTGCAGGCTGGTGCCCCATGCAAGCGTGACGCCGCAGGTGGGGCAGGTGGTTTGTCCGGCGGCGCGGTCGCGTTTGAGGACGGCGGCGCGCCAGCGCTTGTGTCCGGTGGTTCCGGTGCGGCTTGTCGTCATGGTGGGTGGGGGGTGGTTGTTGGCGGGGGGGTGGTTTGTGGTCTCCCCCCCGCCGGGGTGGTTAGAAGGGGGGGTCATTTGGCCAGGGGGCGTTGGTGGCCTGGCCTTGGTGGGTGGGGGGGTGGTTATTGGCGGGCGCGCCGTGCGCGGGAGCGGGGCGGGGTTCCTTAGCGACCTTCGGGAACCGGAGCATGAGCTTTTGGCCGGGCTGTCCGTTTTTGGTCGTGTAGGTTTCGAGGGCGAGGGTGCCCGTTGCGATCACGGGGTCCCCCTTGCGTAGGAGCTCGGCGGCGGCTTCGGCTTCGGCGTCCCATAGGGTCGCGTTGATCCACAGGGGCGTGCCGTCGTCCTCCCAGTCGCCGGTCTGTCGGTTTTTGCGGCGGGGGGTGGCCGCGATGGATAGCTCGAGGACGGCGTGGCCGCCCTGTGTCCATCGGAGCACGGGTTCGGCGATACATCCCGTGATGGTGGCTGTTGCGGGCATGGGGTGTCCTTTCTGTTGTTACTTGTCGCGGTTCGCGTAGACGTCGAGTTCATCGGCGATGACGCGCAGCGCGTTTGCGAGGTCGGCGTATGTCATGTCAAATCGCTTGACTTCGCTCGTGCCGTCGCGTCCGATGCGGATGAGTGCGAGGGTGTCTGCCTCGAGCTGGTCAAGATAGGCGACCGCGTTGGGCGGTAGTGGCATGTGTTCCATTGCTCGTTCCGTTCGGTTAGTCGCGGGTGGGGAGGTTGCGTGATTCGCGGGCGATGTCCGCGAAGGCGCGCAGCGGGTCGTAATTGCGGTACTCATCGATGATACGCCGCTGTTCGGCGGCGGTGTCGATGGTGTACTCGATGCGGAGCCCGACGTGGTGCGCGTCCACGTACTCGACGGTTGTCGGTTCGATGCTGGTTGCTTCGGCGTCGTCGGGTAGCTCACGGAGGGCTTTGATGATGTCGCGGACCTTTACGGGCTTGCCGGATGCCCATGTGAGGGTCAGGACCCGGGTGTGTCGTGTGTTCATCGGTCGGTCCTTTCGGGGGTGTAGGTGAAGTTGATTGCGAGTTCCGCCACGTCTGGCCTGTGGTCCGTGGACAATACGCTCATTTCGGTAAGCCGCGCGCCCTCCGGCAGGTTGGTGATGATTGCGCCGACGAGGGCAGCCGATACGCCCTCGTTGGGGTTGTAGGTCACCGTGACGAGGTCGACCCGTTTGTTACTCATTTCGCGCCTTTCATGCGTGGTTGTTGATGAGTTGCTCGAGGCTGCGGCGTGCGGTAGGGTTGGCGTCAACATGACCGGTTCCGCTACCCGCCTTACGGCGGGAGTCCAGGGCCGGTCTTTGTTGTCCCCAAAACGTGTATTTCACGCGTAGCTCGGTGCGGAACGGGGTCTCGTGGGTTTCAACGTGGATGATCTGCGCATCCTCGGGGACATAGGTCCGTAGCGCGTGCGTGACGTCGCGTCCGGTCGGCGGGTTGTCTGTCTCCCAGGGGAAGACTAGCGCCCAGGTTTCAGGTGTCAGCATTGTCGGTGGTCCTTTCAGACGGCGCGGAGCTGGGGTGCTTCGGCTGTGCGGGGGGCGGTGATTTCGGGGGGCGGTGCGGGGACGCCTGCGGCGTCGTAGCCGCGTTGGCGGGCGGCGGCGTTGATCTGTGCGGGCGTCATGTCGGGGTGCATGTCCATTGCGAAAGCCTGTGCGGCGCGGAGCCACGCGACGTACTCAGACGGGGCGAGGTCCCCGTCGGGGTATAGGTCCCCGCCGTTGGACGGCATGGTCACGAGGTTGAGTCGGTTCGCGCGGTCGATGCGCTCAATTTCGGTGGGTGTACCCTTCAGGAAGTTCACGAGGTCGCCGAGGCGGACAAAGCCCTGGGTTTCGTCGAGGACGTCGGCGGCGCGGTCGAGGTCGGCGTCTGTGGCGTCGGGGAACTTTCGGCTGATCTTTCCGCCCCACGTCTGTAGCTGGCCGGGCTTGGGGATGAGGACCCCGGCGTCTTCCAGGTGTTCGAGGAAGGCTTGCATTCCGCGTCCGGTAATCATGATGTCGCTCCGAATCGTAGGGCTGTTTCTGTGAGGGTACGCACTGCCAATGTGGCCTGCTGTGGGACGACGCCATTACCGAGGAGCCGGAGTTGCTGTTCACGGGGGAGTGCTAGGTCCGCGCCGGTGACGTGTCCGTCGGGCAGGCCCATAAGCCACTCGACGAACCGGACGGATAGCTGCGGGTTTCCGCCGGGGCGGCGTGATGCCGTTGACGGCGGAGGTGCTTCGCGCCCGGTAATGGTTTCCCATCGGGCGATTGCCTCCGCGTAGGGACCGAACGCCGTCAGGTCGGCGCTCGTGGCTATCTCGTGGAGGTTCGGCCCGTAGCTGGCGGATGAACGCGCCGCGTTGGTGGCCTGCGGCGGCGGCAACAGTGCGCCGGTCACGTGCTGGTCATCGCCGACACCTGGTCTTGTAGGGTGACCGAGTGCCCGCCCGCGCGCCGCTTTGCTGGGTCCTGTGGCCCCCCGCAGGCCCCAAGGTTCGCCGTGGGGGTAGCCAATAACGAACAGGCGGGCGCGTCGGTGGGGAGCTCCGGCGTCGGCAGCGCGTACAACGCTCCAGCATGCGTCATACCCGATTGTGGCCAGGTCTCCGACCACACGTCCGGCTGCCCGGACAGTAGGTCGAGCCGGTTCGTTTCCCAGCATTCCCGGTCGGGGTTCCACTGAGCTATTGGACCTCGCACTTAGCGCTCCTTGCACGTTTTCCCACACCACTAGGCGGGGACGGATTGTCTTGATTGCGGCGAACATGGACTCCCATAGGCCCGACCGTGTACCGGGGGCCATGCCTGCCCGCTTTCCGGCGACGCTTAGGTCCTGACAGGGTGACCCACCGCAAATGATGTCAATGGGCTCCGCGTTGGCCCAGTCAATGGCTGTGATGTCCCCGAGGTTGGGTGTATCGGGCCACCGCGTGGCCGCGAGCTTGCACGGGCCGGCCTCGATGTCGCTTGTCCACGCGACCCGCGCGGACGGATCGAGCGCGGTCATGACGCCCATGTCCAGGCCACCATATCCGGTGAACAGGCTGCCGAGCGTTGTCATTGGCTGCCCCCCTCAATGGCGATTATCTGTGCTTGTGCGGCCCAGGCGGCGTCAATTTCGTCGGCCTTAGCGCGCTGTCGGGCGCGGAAATCTTCGGCGCGGGTGACGTGCGGGCGCTGCCCGCGTTCGGCTTGTAGTTTCAGGGTGTCCCACTTTTCGCGGAGCTTGGGGATGCTTAGGATGTTGGCTCGCCAGAACTCGGAATTGTGGACCCAGTCGATTGCGGCGTGTACCTGATCGGGTGTGCGCCCGTCGCGGTCGATCATGAGTCGGGCGGAATCGAGCCACTTCTTCGTGATGCGGGGGCGGCGTCCGGTGCGTTCACAGACGGAGTTAGCCATGTGATAGCACACCGATTCGACGTCGCGGCGAACGTTTGTTGGTTCGGGCGTGACTATGACCGCGTCGAGGACACTGTCGTCGTCTGTCGCGGTCGGTGTGGGGTCCGGCGCGGGCGCGGGTTCGGAGGCGTCCTGTGCGGCGCGGGCGCGCTGTCGTGCTTTGCGTTCGCGGGCGGCGGCTTTGCGTGCGTCGCTTTTCGCGGTGATGTCCCCCCAGGCCCCGTTCCATCGGACCCACGATGCCACTGTGATTGTGGTCGCGTCGGCGGTGACGAGGCCGTGGGTAGTGAGGGCGTCGAGGCGGGCGGCGGCGTCGGTTAGGCCGAGGCGGCTTGTTGCGACCTCGACGGGGACAGCGCCGTCGGTTTCGGGGTGCAAGGCACACCATGACAGGAGCCGGAGGTACAGGAGTTCGGCGTCGGGTCCGGCGGCGATGACGGCGGGGTCATCGTAGTAGCCGCCTGCGAGGGCGGCGTATCTGCCGGGGCGCTTGAAGGGGGGCATTGTGTGTGCCTTTCGGTCGGGCGGTGCGTCACTAGCCATATGCTAGCGGCTGGGGGGGGGGCGTGTCAACCGCTAGCCGGTTGCGCGCCAGTCGGTGACGCGTGAGCGTCGCCGACGTGATTCTATCCCTCATCCCTTATCTACTCCTTCCTCCTTCATCCTTGCGCGCATGTCCCGCGTGACGTCACGCCCATGTCACACACCCATGTCACGCGTGACGCTGGCGTGACATTGCGATTCGGGGGCGCGCGGACTTTTCGGCGGGGCGGTGCGGTTTGGTGGGGTGGGCTGGTATATTTCCTGGCATATTTGACGCGGTTTTCCCACTCGGATGTCACGCGCGATGTCACGCGATTTTAGCCCCGGTGTCACGCGTGGTTTTTGCGATGTCACGCGATGTCACACATGCGGTCACGCGCATGTCACATGTGACGTCACGCGTGACATGGGGCGTGACATGCGGCGTGACGACTGATCGCCCGCACGTGTCGCACGTCACGCTATAACCCTTGCATAGCGCTATGCATAGGTGTATGCTGGTGTCATCGGGAGGAAAGGCCCCCCGATAGACCGAAAGGACCGAACAATG
>ERZ1674201.26-NODE-26-length-22935-cov-10.165691_pt1 | contig 22935 bp, 14 predicted proteins | sample MGYA00581114_ERZ1674201 | MGnify/ENA primary metagenome ERZ1674201 (study PRJEB41354, sample SAMEA4873309) | human saliva metagenome | biome: human-associated habitat [ENVO:00009003]; feature: mouth environment [ENVO:08000002]; material: saliva material...
GTAGCCCACCGCGTTACCGTGGAGTTATGAGTCTTGATCTACCTCTCGTTCGCGGCGACGTCGATCCGTCGGTCGCGCTGCGTGAAACCGCGGCTCCCGTCGCCCTGGTGCGCGCCGGTGAGGCGGATGTCATCGTCGTCGATCCGGCCGGTTTCGTCCTCCTGGACGAGGCCGGGGCGCGGCCCTCGGATACGCCGACTCTGCGACGCCTGGCCGGGGACGAGGCCGCGCGTGCGGCCGAGGGAACCACGGCCTCGTTCATCGGGGTGGCGGGCGGACGCAGCGTCGTCGCGATCGAGACCAGCCGGGACGAGGCCCGGGGGTGCTGGGAGCACCTGCGCGCGGTCGGCTGGCGGCTTGGGGGTAACGACGCGGCCCTGGCGCTGACCGCCGTGGCGTTGGCGGGCTGGCACGCCAGCTATCGTTACTGCGGACGTTGTGGCTCTCCCGTGTCCCTGGAGTCCGCTGGCTGGGCTGCTCGCTGTCAGGCCTGCGATCGGCTCGAATACCCGCGTCAGGACCCGGCGATCATCGTCCTCGTTCAGGATCACGATGGGCGCGTGTTGCTCGCGCACAACGCCCTGTGGAAGCCCGGCTTCGTGTCGATTATCGCCGGATACGTCGAGGCCGGGGAGTCCCCGGACGTCACGGTGGCCCGGGAGGTCGCCGAGGAGGTAGGTGTCGAGATTGAGGCCCCCACCTACGTTGCGACCCAGCCGTGGCCCTTCGGGCGCTCCCAGATGATGGGCTACCGCGCCAGGACCGCCTTGCCGCGCCCGACCCCTCAGGCGGATGGCGTGGAGATCGAGTGGGCGCGCTTCTATAGCCGTGAGGATCTGGCTCGCGCGCTCGAATCAGGGGAGATCAGCGCGCCCGGACGCGCCTCCATCGCATACGCGCTGCTTCGGGAATGGTACGGCTCTGATCTGCCCGGCGGGCCGGAGGGCAGGGGACGCAGCTGAGGGTGCGCAATGGGACAATAGAGGCATGAACCCCGAGGAACTGCTTGACGCCCTAGACCCCGACCAGCGCGCCGTCGCCACCCAGGTCGCCGGGCCCCTCGCTGTCCTCGCGGGCGCCGGCACGGGCAAGACCCGTGCGATCACCTACCGCATCGCCTACGGCGCGGCCGTCGGCGCCGTCGACCCTTCGAACGTTCTGGCCGTGACCTTCACCCAGCGCGCGGCCTTCGAGATGCGTCACCGACTGGCCCAGCTGGGCGTGCCCAGGGCGCAGGCACGTACCTTCCACTCCGCGGCCCTGCGCCAGCTGCGCCACTTCTGGCCGACGGTGGTCGGCGGTCCGCTGCCCGACGTCATCCCGCACAAGGCCTCCCTGGTCGCAGCCTCCGCCGCCCGCCTGGGGATCGCCATCGACCGCACGAACGTGCGCGACATCGCGGCCGAGGTTGAGTGGGCGAAGGTGTCCATGATCGATGCCGCACACTATGCCGCTTCGGTGGCGCGCCTGCGCCGCGACGTGCCCGCCGGGCTGGACGCGGGGGACATGGCCCGTCTCCTCGACGTGTACGAGGACGCCAAGAACGAGCGCGGCGTCATCGATTTTGAGGATATCCTCATCTACCTGTGCGGCATGCTCCAGGAGCGCGCTGACGTCGCCTCCATCGTGCGCAAGCAGTACCGTTCCTTCGTGGTCGACGAGTTCCAGGACGTCAACCTCCTCCAGGCTCGCCTCCTCGACCTGTGGTTGGGCGGGCGCCACGACGTGTGCGTCGTCGGCGACGTCGCTCAGACCATCTATTCCTTCACGGGCGCGTCCCCGGATTACCTGACAGGGTTCGGGCGCCAGCACCCGGGCGCGCGCGTCGTGGAGCTGACCCGCGACTACCGCTCCACCCCGCAGATCGTCACCCTCGCGAACGATGTGTTAGCGCGAGCCACCCAGCGCGAGGGCACCGTGCGCCTGTCCAGTCAGCGTGACGGGGGAGCGCACGTGGGCTACTGCACCTACGATGACGACCACGCCGAGGCCGCGGGCGTCGCCGCACAGATCGCGGACCTTGTCGCCGGCGGCGTCCAACCCCACAACATCGCCGTCCTCATGCGCACCAACGGCCAATCCCAGGCCTTCGAGGAGGCTCTGGGACACCGAGGCATCCCCGTCGCCGTCGCCGGAGGCAAACCCTTCTTTGCCCGCGACGACGTGCGCACCGCGATCTCGCGCCTGCGCGCCGCAGCGGCTGCCGCGCAGGAGGGGGTGCTCGGCGAGCTCGTGCGCGACGTCCTCTCCGGGGTCGGGTGGGCGCCTGAGGCGCCCTCCGGACAGGCCGGCTCTGAGCGCTGGTCGAACATGAACGCGATTGTCGGATGGGCCGACGACAGCCACGCGGACACGCTCGCCGCCTTCGTCGCCGAGCTGGACGAGCGAATCGCCTACCAGGTCGAGCCCGATAAGGCGGGCGTCGAGCTGGCCACCATCCACGCTGCCAAGGGCCTTGAGTGGGACGCCGTTTTTCTGGTCGGTCTCTCGGAAGGCCTGCTGCCCATCTCCTACGCGAAGACACCCGAGGCCCGCGAGGAGGAGCGTCGCCTCCTCTACGTGGCCGTCACCCGCGCACGCGATCTGCTGACCCTGTCGTGGGCGCGCTCGCGGGGCGCGGACGGTCGCGGCAAGCGCAAGCGTAGCCGTCTCCTCGACGGGATCTGGCCACAGGAGCGGGGTGTGGGTGCGCCCAAGAAGAAGGCGCGTCCCTCCACACGCGCCCTCAACCGTGCGTTCGAGGAGGAGGCCTCCGAGCAGGCCATCGACCTGTTTGCGCGGCTCAAGGCCTGGCGACTGACGGTTTCCCGGCAGGCGGGCGTTCCGCCCTTTGCGGTGTTCACGGATCAGACGCTGCGCGACATTGCCGTGGCGATGCCGAAGAACACGACGCAGCTGAGGGTGATCCGGGGGATCGGCGACGTCAAGGTGCAGCGTTTCGCCGCTCCCGTCCTCGCCCTCGTTCGCGGCGAGGAGGTTGTCGTCGACGAGGAGGCCTGACTCAGGAGGCGAGCCCGCAGATCCCGCACACGCATTCGTGGGCGGGGCGGGCGCGTTCGACGCTGATTGTTCCGTCCTCGTCGATGGTGGCGACTTCGGCGCACAGGCTCGCGGTGAGCGCGCCGGAGACGAAGTCTCTCACCAGGCGCGCCACGCGCAGTGCCGCCGCGTAGTGGGCCAGCAGGGGGAGTGTTCCCAGCGGCCAGTCGGCGAGCTCTCGCAGGTGGGTGAGGCGGAAGGGGTCTGCCGCGGCTCGCGCGTGCTCGACGCACTGGTAGCACGGGGTGATGCCTGGGATGACGAGGGGGCCGACCTCGTAGGAGTGTTCCCCGCGCGTGACGATGAGGTGTGCGGTGTCGTGGGCCGTCAGCTCGAAGGGGACGCCCGGGTCGACGACGCGGTCGGCCGAGACGATGACGCAGTCGGTGTCGCCCTGGTGGTGCAGGTGGGGGAGGGGGATGAGGGGAGCCAGCTCGCGACGGATGGCTCGATCGCGGGCGGTGCCGGTGAAGGTGCCGCCGAAGACTCGGTCCCAGTCCTCGTCCACCAGCGCGGTGACGTCGATGGCGAGGGAGAGGTTGATCGTGTCGACGAGGCTGCGCAGCGCCAGGACGGAGGCGGGCACCGCCCCGAGGACGCCGACGCGCAGCGTGGGGCGCCGGTCCCCCTCGTCGATGAGGTGTGCTCGGTGCAGCGCCGCCATGAGTTCCGGCGAGGCCTGGGTGGGCTCGGCTGAGCGCGGCGAGTGCGCCTGGTGGCTGAGCCACAGCTGGTCGTTTGCGTGCAGGTTGTCGAGGAGGACGTGTCGGGAGCTGTCTCCTCCGACCTGGACGGCCCCGGGGCCGCGCCACAAGATCGCCGTATTGCGTGCCAGGTTCATGATGGTCTCCTTTGCTTCATGCCTGTAGAAGCCATCATGAACCAGTGTGTTAGTTTCGCGTGACCTTTTGAAAAATCTGTGGATAACTTGTCAGATCATTCATTGTCGTGCGGGTCCGAGCCCTCGGTCGCCTCGCCGTCGCCGGGAGCGCAAGACTGATCACCCGAATCGGCGCCGGGCTCCAGGCCCTCCGCCCAGCCGAGCGTTCCATCCAGCAACGAGGTGAGGGCCGCATCGATATCCGCGTCCTCCTCGGCGGCGGCGCGCCGCAGCGTCAAGAAGGTGTCGGGCGTGGCCAGCTCCGTCTCCGAGGGGACCATGTCCGGATGCGACCACAGGGCCTCGCGGGCATCGCGCCCGCCGTCGGCCTCGACGAGAGAAAAGATTGAGGCCGCGCCGCGCGCCTGGCGCGGACGCATCTTCAGGCCGATGAGGGTCCCCAGGATCTCCTCCGCGGGGCCGCCCGAGGCGCGGCGGCGGCGCATCATCTCGCGCAGCGCATCCGCGTGAGGCAGGTAAGGCAACGTGGCGCGCGCCGTGACCACCTCGACCCAGCCCTCGATGAGAGCGAGCATCGTCTCCAGGCGAGTGAGCGCCCGACGCTGATCGGGGGTGGTCGCCAGGGCAAACACGCCGCCGCTGAGGGCGGACTCCACCGACTCCGGATCCGACGGGTCTACTGACCGTGCCACTTCCGTGATGGCCTCCGTGTCGATCGCGATCTGAGACGCGTAGCGTTCCACCGCCCGCACCAGGTCGCCCTCGAGCCACGGCACCGACGCGAAGAGGCGACGATGGGCTGCCTCGCGCACCGCCAGGAACTGGCGCACCTCGTCGAAGGGGGCGTCGAGACCGTCGGCGAACTCCGCGATGGTGTGGGGCAGTAGCACTGCGTGGGAGGCATCCGACAGCGGGATGCCCGTGTCGTAGGTGCCGAAAGACTCCCCGGCCAGCGCCGCCAGAGCGCGGGCCAACTGGGCGGAAAACATCATCGCCGACAGGCGAGGCATCATCTCCTGCGTCTTGCCCAGCATTGCCGCCATCCCGTCCGGCAGGGACGTGGCCTCGCCGCTGCCATCGGGGCCGAACTGCTCGGAGAGCGCCCCCGACAGGGCGCGCGACACGTTGAGGGCAATCGGCTCGCAGATGCGCTTCCACGTGGGAATCGTGTGCTCCACCCACGCGACCTTGCTCCACACGTCGCGGGTCACCGGACCCGAGGCGAAGTCGGTGACGGCGTCGAGCCACAGGTCCGCAACGGTCATTGCCTGACGCGCCGCCTCCGCCTCGGTCGCCGTGGGAGCGGGGTCGCCGCTGGCGTAGGCCGCTTGCTTGGCGCTGTCTTCCACAAGACGCCAGTTCACCGGTCCGGCCGTCGTATTCATCAGGAACTGGAACTGTCCCATGGCCGCACGCATGCGCGCCGGGTCGGAAAACTCGGGGGGAAGGTTCGCGGGATCGAAGCCCTGAGCCTCGAGGGCGCGGGCGGCCTCGGCGGCTGCCTCGTCTCCCAGGATGGAGCGCAGGAAATCCTCAAACGGTGTGCCGGACTCGTTCTCATTCATGGAATCAGACTAGCGGCCGGCCATGCGCCCGGGCTGACAAAACCCTGCGAAAACGCTGAGAGCATAAGGGGAGGCCTGGAAGTGGACGTGCATGAGCGCGCCGGGTGGGACACAATTGCACGGTGAGCGAAACGGATCAGACCTTGACACTCGATGAGAAGCTGTCCAATGGAGAAGGTCAGGGCGAGCGTATCCCGCTTGTCAGCTGGCGCCTCGTCACCGCCCTCGTGGCTCTCCTGGCGATGGTGGCGATCCTCTTTTGGGTTCCCGTTCCCTTCGTCGTCTCCAGCCCCGGGCCGACCTTCAACGTGCTGGGAACCGAGGACGGCGTCCCGATGCTCGACATCGAAGGCACCGACCCCACCACGGGCGAAGCCGTCCGCGTCGACGAGCCGCAGTCCGCCTCAGTCACCGCTCCCGCGCAACCCGGGCAGGGCCAGCTGCGCATGGTCACCGTCTCCGAGTCGGGCGGCCCCGGCCACCGGCTGAGCTTCGCTGAGCTCATCGGGGCCTACTTCGACCCGCACAGCAAGATCGTGGACTACGATTCCGTCTACCCCGAAGGGACGACGAACGACCAGGTCAGCGAAGCGCAGATCGCCATGATGCGCAACTCGCAGCTGACCTCCCAGGTCGCCGCGCTCGACTACCTGGGCTGGCAGATTTCCGCCACCGTCACGATCCAGGGCGCCACGGAGGGCTCGAATGCGGACGGCATCGTCCAGGAAGGCGACGTCCTGCGGGCCATCACGACCCCCGACGGCACGCGCCACGAGGTCGCCGATGCGACGACTCCTTTCACGCTCATGCGCACCGTTCCTGCGGGAAGCCACATGACGATTACCGTCGAACGCGACAGCGCCACCCTGGACCTGTCCTTCGATTCGATTGCGGCCGGTGAGAACGAACCCGGCTCCAAGCTCGGCGTCTACCTGACGGTGGAACCTTCGATGCCCGTCACGATCACCGTCAACCTGAAGGATGTCGGCGGCCCGAGCGCGGGCATGATGTTCTCCCTGGGCATCATCGACCGCCTGACGCCGGGAGACATGACGGGGGGAACGCCCATCGCCGGAACCGGCACGATGTCCTTCGACGGGCAGGTCGGCGCCATCGGCGGTATCCAGCAGAAGATGTGGGGAGCCAAGAAGGACGGCGCCGAGTGGTTCCTGGCGCCGCGCGACAACTGCTCCGAGGTGGTCGGCCACGTCCCCGATGGGCTGCACGTGGTCTCCGTGTCCACCCTTGCCGAGGCCACCGCGGCCGTCTCCTCCATCGCGGAGGGCACCGGGGACACCCTGCCGACCTGTCAGTAGCGCACGGGACGCTCCCAAGCCCCCACGGCCTGCGGGCAGGTGGGTGCGAGCGGGCCCCGGCCTCGTCCCTCTTGGTCCGGACGAGGCCGGGGCCCCGGCGTGATCAGGCTTCCTCACCCGTGACGGGCTTGAGAGAGGCGCGCAGCGCATCCACCAGCGCGGGGACCAGCGCCGAGCCCTGCCCGACCTTGTCATCGGAGTCGAAGGCGCGAGTGCGCAGCGCACACCAGGATTCGCCGCTGCGCATGACGCCGACGGCTAGGCGCACGTCCGTGCGCAGCGGGTGGTTGGCGACGAACGCGAGGGCCTCCTCCGGGTCCTCGGGAGCCTCGTCCTCCACCTCCGGGGGAACGACGATGCGCTCGACCGTGATCGCGGCACCCGGCACCGTCTCTGGCCACGCCAGGTGGGCCAGGACCTGCTCGATGTCATCGTCTGCCAGGTCCTCCTGGATAATCGCGCTCAAGTGTTCATCGCTGCCGTCCCAGCCCGCGCGCAGCTGCTCGGCAATGTCGGCCGGCAGGTTCGGGTCAGACAGCAGCAGAGCCGTCGGGACCAACGCATAGATGGAAGGCGCGTGATCCCACCCCACGCGGGCGGCGCCCTTCTCGATATCGACAACCACGTTGGCCAGCGCGATCTCACGCGCACTCGGCATCATCTCAACACTCATGCCCCCATAATCTCACGGAGAGCGGACAAAACCGAGACGAAGAACAACCTGCCCACCGCTAGACTGGGAACTAGCTTCCGGTTTAACAGAGAGGATTGCTGTGAGCTTCCCATTTTCGGTCTTCGGATCCGATCAGCCAGATCAACCGCGTCAGCGGCGAGCCCCTCGCGCCGAGGTGAAGCTCCGCAAGCCCGGCCCGGGCGCGATTACGCTGGCCGCGCTGGCAGTTATCGCCGCCGTCGTTTACGGGTCTTCCATCGTGTGGACGGAGATCCTGTGGTTCCGCCAGATGAGTGCCACGCGCGTCATCCTCACCCAGTGGGGCGCCCACTTCGGCCTCTTCGTCGTGGGCCTGCTGGTCGCGACCGGACTCGTGTACTTCTCGATGGCCTTCGCCTACCGTCACCGCGTCTCTTCGACGCGCGGGGAAGCATCCGCGGCGCTGCGCGGCTACCAGGAGGCGCTCGAGCCCGTGCGGCGCTTCGCCTTCTGGGGAGTCGCCCTCTTCTTCGGATTCACCAACGGCGCCCGTCTGGCCACCGAATGGCGCACGCTCCTGCAGTTCCTCAACGCCTCGTCCTTCGACCAGGTAGATCCCCAGTTCGGCCTGGACATTTCCTTCTTCGTGTTCGTCCTGCCCGCGCTCAAGGTGCTCGTCTCCTTCCTCATGACTGTCACCGGTATCGGGCTGGCCGCCGCCCTCGTCGTGTCCTACCTGTACGGGACGATCCGCCTGGCCCCGCGCCCCCACGCCTCCAAGCACGCGCGACTCCAGACCGGCCTCATGGCAGCCACCCTCTCGGTGTTCATCGGCATCAACTACTGGCTGGGCCGCTATGAGCTGTTGACCTCGGAGAGCGGCTCTATCCACGGAGCCATGTACTCCGATATCAACGCCACGCTCCCCGCGCACTCGATCCTGGCGGTCATCTCCTTCCTGGTCGCTGCCCTCTTCGTGGTGGCTGCTTTCCGCGGCACGTGGCGCCTGCCCGCGACCGGCGTGGCCGTCACCGTCATCGCCGCCCTGATCCTGGCCGGCGCGTACCCCGCACTCATTGAGCAGTTCCGCGTGCGCCCCAACCAGCGCACCCTCGAATCGCCCTACATTCAGCGCAACATCGACGCGACTCTGGCTGCCTACGGCCTCGATGACGTCGACTATCAGACGAACTACGACGCGGCCACCACTGCCTCGGCTGGGCAATTCGACAACGAGGCACTCACCTCTCAGGTGCGCCTGCTCGACCCGAAGGTCATCACCAAGACCGTCCAGCAGCTCCAACAGTCCCGCCTGTACTACGGCTTCAATTCGGGCATGAAGGTCGACCGCTACACGGTGGGCGGCGAGCGCCGCGACACCGTCATCTCCGTGCGCGAACTGAACCTCTCGGGCCTGTCCGCCGAGCAGCAGACGTGGGTCAACCAGCACACCGTCTACACGCACGGCTTCGGCGCGGTCGCAGCCTACGGTAATCAGCTCACGAGCGATGGCTTGCCCTCCTACTGGGAGCAGTCTGTGCCGTCCGTCGGCGAGATGGGGGAGTACGAGGAGCGCGTCTACTTCAGCCCTGGCTCACCCACCTACTCGATCGTCGGCGCCCCTGAAGGTGCTGAGCCCCAGGAGCTCGACTACCCGGACGACACGGCGGTTGGCGGCCAGGTCTCCACGACCTTCGTCGGCAACGGCGGCCCCTCCGTGGGCAACACGTGGAACAAGCTCCTGTACGCCATCAAGTTCGGGTCCACCGACCTGTTCTTCTCCTCCCAGACCAACGAGGCCTCGCAGATCCTCTACGACCGCGACCCGCTCCAGCGCGTCTCCAAGGTCGCTCCCTACCTGACCCTCGAACAGTCCGCCTACCCCGCGGTCGTCGACATGGACGGGGACGCCTCGACCCCCAAGCGCCTCGTGTGGGTAGTCGACGCCTACACGACGACGAACAACTACCCCTACGCCCAGCACGAGACGCTCTCCGACGCGACCGTCGACTCCCAGTCCACCCAGATGGGCCAGTACGTGCAGGCCAACAAGATCAACTACATGCGTAACTCCGTCAAGGCCGTCGTCGACGCCTACGACGGGTCCGTGCGCCTGTTCCGTTGGGACGACCAGGACCCGATCCTGCGCACGTGGGAAAAGATCTACCCGGGCAGCGTCGAGCCCATGTCCGCCATCTCCGGCGACCTCATGAGCCACCTGCGCTACCCCGAGGACATGTTTAAGGTCCAGCGCAACCTGCTGGCCACCTACCACGTCACCGACGCGGCCGGCTTCTACTCGGGCGGTGACCGCTGGCGCCTCGCCGAGGAGACCTCGACCTACGGGGACGCCACCGCCTCAAGCGCGCCCTCCGCGGGCGTGGATGCGAACGGTAACCACGTGTCCGCACCGACCGCCCTGCAGCCCCCGTACTACCTGACCATGCAGATGCCCGGCCAGGAGAGCGCTGAGTTCTCGCTGACCTCCGTGTTCGTGCCCGGCGGTGGCGGCGAGGGGCGGCGCGAGGCCATGGCGGGCTTCCTCGCCGTGGACTCAGAAACGGGCAACACGCCCGGTCAGGTGCGCGAGGGATACGGCAAGCTCCGCCTGCTCGCCCTGCCCTCGTCGACGACCGTGCCCGGTCCAGGCCAGGTCCAGAACAAGTACGACTCCGACGAGAAGATCGCCACCCAGCTCAACCTGCTCAACCAGGCCGATTCGACGGTCATCCGAGGCAATCTCCTGACGCTGCCGGTCGGCGGCGGCCTGCTCTACGTGCAGCCCGTCTACGTGCAGGGCACCGGATCGGCGTCCTACCCGGTGCTTCGCTCGGTGCTGACCGCCTTCGGCGACAAGGTCGGCTTTGCCCCGACGTTGGAGGAATCCCTCAGCCAGCTGGTCGCGGACGACGGAACGTCGACGACGACCACCCCGAGCGGCGGGGGAGGCGCCCAGCCGGGCACCTCCACGACCCCCGGGGATGCCAGCACCCAGCTCAGCCAGGCCGTCAGTGACGCCGCCCAAGCCATGCGTGACGCCGACGCGGCGATGAGCAAGGGCGACTGGAGCGCCTACGGCGAGGCCCAGACGCGCCTGCATGATGCGCTGAACCGTGCCGAGGAAGCCCAACGGGCCCAGAGCGGGGGAGCAGCGAATAGCTCCGCGACCCCGGCTCCCACGCCCTCGGCGGCTCCCACGCCGACCCCGTCGGCGGGTGCGCAGAGCGGCTCCTAGCCCGCGTGCGTCGATCGCGCGCCCGGCTTCGCCACCCCTTGCGGGTCGCGGGCCGGGCGCGCCCCATATGCGGGTGGCGTCGGTGCCCGATCGGGAACAGTCCGTCTGTGCCTGTCGTCACGTCGGTGACGCGCTGCGGATATGATGGGCATCATGTGCGCTTACGCGCGACCGATACACGCGGAAGGAACCTGCCCATGAGCAATCCTCACATCCCGAACCCCCAACCCAACCGTTTCGGCGGAGCAAGTGGGGCCGTCCATGCTCCCGGTCAGTTCTCCGGTCCTGTCCCGGGGATCCCGTACCAGGGCGGCGGCCAGCCGATGCCTGCTCCGCAGGCCTGGGGACAGCCGGGACCCTACCCGATGGCCCGGCCCACGCGCCCACAGCTCTCCACGCGCGTGCGGGTCTGCCTGAGGCTTGAGCTGGTCCTTTCGGTAATCGCGCTCGTTAACAAATTCATTCCCTATCTCTTCGACGACTTGAGCATCTACTTCGAGCGTTTTACGGACATCTGGTTCTATGAGTCGGTCATTACCTACATCGTGGTGATCGTGCTGTCCGCTGTCGCGCTCCGAGGGCGAAGCAAGGCAGTGCGCTACGCTCTGGTCGGCGTCGTTCTCGTGTCCTTCCTGCTCCTTGACCCGGTGCTCGCCGTCTTGGAAGGTGGGACGTGGTACTGGCTATTTTTACCTCCGACGCTGGATCCGTCGGTCTTTGGCGATCATTGGTATGCCTCCTTGCTCGTTGTGCGTGGGGTTCTGATCTGGCTGATCGTGCGCTCCATTCTCATCATTGCCATTGTCCTTGCGGTGCCTGACCGGCGTCCCTCCGCTCCTGCGCCCGTCGGTGGCCCCTTCGTGGCTGCCCCCATGCAGGGTGGACACCCGGCACCCGGTGGTGCGGTGCCGCCCCACGGCGTGAACCCCGTTGCCCCTCAGGGCATGTGGCCCGCTGCCGCGCAGGGGGCTGTGTCGGCTCCCGCTGCCGCTCCTGCTCCCGCGCCGGGGATCCCGCAGCCTGGCGCCGGTGCGGGTAGCCCTGATCAGTAAGGCGGGGTTGATCTAAGGAACCGATGAGCGCCGCCCCGGCCTGAGGCCTCCGAGACGAGGTGCGGGTCGGGGCTGTGGTGCGGAGACGTAGTTCACGGCCCCTTTGGTTGAAGCGTCTTGATCCTGGTGGTAAGGTTTTAACCACCGACGCGGGGTGGAGCAGTTCGGTAGCTCGCCGGGCTCATAACCCGGAGGTCGCAGGTTCAAATCCTGTCCCCGCTACCACCACAAGCCCGGTCCCGACAGGGACCGGGCTTCTTTGCTCGCCGCGCGTTTCATCGTTCGAACGTCTTGACCTGGCGGCAGACTCACGCGATAGTATTGACTGTTCGCCATCAGGAACTGCACTTTCGGGTGCGAGAGGAATACAGATGAGCACTATCGACCCGTCGCAGCTCAGCGCTGCTGACATGAGTAATCCGGCACTGACCGCTCAGGACCTCGCCGATATCACGGCCGCGCGTCCCGACCTGCGCCCCTACGTTGCGACCCACCCGTCGCTGTACCCGGCGCTTGGGCAGTGGCTGTCCGACCAGGGTGTCGTCCCCGCGCAGCCGCCGACCGCCGAGCAGGCTGTGTCCGACCAGGCCGAGGCCGTTGATGAGGCTGTGGCCGCACAGATCGCGGCTGTTGATGAGGCCGTAGCCGAGCAGGGCGCGGCTGTCAACGAGCCCGTTCAGCAGGAGCAGGCGGGACCCGCGACCGACGCGACACCGGTCCTCGGCGAGAACCCCACCACCGACGCCCCCGCGGTGTCGGACGAGGAGCTCGAGCGCACGATTACCGAGGGTGCGCGTGAGAAGTCTGCCGCCGAACTCGCAGCCGATGGTCAGACCCCCGCCGCGCAGCCGCAGTATGGCCAGGCTCCCCAGGGTCAGCCGCAGTACGGGCAGGCTCCCCAGGGTCAGCCGCAGTATGGCCAGGCCCCGCAGGGTCAGCCGCAGTACGGGCAGGCTCCCCAGGGTCAGCCGCAGTACGGCCAGGCTCCCCAGGGTCAGCCGCAGTATGGCCAGGCTCCCCAGGGTCAGCCGCAGTATGGCCAGGCCCCGCAGGGTCAGCCTGGTCAGTCCGCCGGTCAGCAGCTTGGAGCTGCCGCTCAGCAGTTCGGCGCCGCCGCAAATACGGCCTTCAACCAGTTCCAGAACGCCGTTGTTTCCGAGACCGGTAAGGTCAGTGGTCGTTCCGTTCGCGCGACCTACGCGCTGATCGGCGTCGGCGTTGCGGCTCTCCTGGTCCTCATTTCGATGGTCCTGCCCTACGTCTCCCTCTTCGGCTTCCACGAGTCGCTCCTTGGCGGCGGCGGCTGGTTCCCGGTTACCTTCACCCTCCTGCTTGTGGGCACCGTCGCTGTTGGTGTCGCCTACTGGTTCACGAACCAGAAGTGGGCGTTCATCACGACGGGTGCCGGGTCGATTCTCCTGGCATTCCTCTCGGTCATCTTGACGATCTATTCCATGGTCGAGATCGGCGTGAGCTACCTGTCGATCGGCGCGTTCCTGTTCCCCTTCTTCTCCCTTGCCATGGGTGCCGCGGGCGGCGTTCTGCTCCTCGAGCTCAAGGCCGGCAAGGTTGCTCCCGTGAATGCAACTCCGGGTGCCTTCGGCCAGCCGGGCCAGTTCGGCCAGCAGCAGGGCTTCCAGGCGGGTCAGTCGGCCTTCGGTCAGCAGCGTCCCCAGCAGCCTCAGTATGGCCAGCAGGGGCAGCAGCCTCAGTATGGCCAGCAGGGGCAGCAGCCTCAGTACGGCCAGCAGGGCCAGCAGGGGCAGTACGGCCAGCAGGGCCAGCAGGGGCAGTACGGCCAGCAGGGGCAGTACGGCCAGCAGGCCCAGTACGGCCAGCAGAACCAGCAGGGTAACCAGCCCTACAATCCTTTCGGTCCTCAAGCGTGATGCGCTGAGTGCCTGAGGGCATGAATGAGGGGCTCGCGGATGAAACCGCGAGCCCCTCATTCTCTTGTGCTTACTCGTCGTCTTCCTCGGTGACGTCGACGCCGGCGACGCCGTCCAGGTCCGACAGGGTGGTCACCAGGAGGGACTTGGAGAGGTCCTGGCGTGTCGACGCGGTGAAACGTGCGACAGACATGCGTTCGGTCGAGTCGGTGCGCGTGGACACGGAAGACACAGCCCAGCCCAGCGTCCCGACCTGCGTCAGGAGCGAGGAGAGGACCCCGTGCCCGGGGGAGTAGTGGACGCTCAGCGTCACCTTGTGTCCGTGGGCGCGCATGAGGATGAACTGGACGAGAGGTGTCAGCAGGGCGATGACGATGAAGTGGAGGGCGGTGCCGGCGATGGCGAGCCACCACAGTCCGGCCCCGCACGCCATGCCGATGGCCGCGGTTTCCCAGATGGTGGCGGCGGTCGTGAGGCCTCGGATCGCGCCGTGTCGAGTCAGGATGATGCCGGCTCCGAGGAAGCCGATGCCGGAGACGATCTGGGAGGCGACGCGCGAGGGGTCGTAGCGGGTGATGCCGTCCATCAGGATGTCGGAGAAGCCGTACTTGGAGATCAGCATCATAAGGCACGCCGTCATGCCGACGATGGCCTGGGTGCGGATGCCCGCGCTCTTGCCTCGGATCTGTCGTTCGAGGCCGATGGAGGCCGACAGGACGAGGGCGAGCAGCATCCAGCCGATGCTCGCAAGTTGGTACGTCATGGTCCCTTCTTTCGTTGGCGCGGGGAGGGTTTCAGTGTAGCGATCCGAGTGCGCCAGGTCTTTGCGCCGCGCACGGTGTCCTTTCCCTCGTGCCGAACGCGATGGGTGGGGGGACGAGGCAGGGGAGAGGTGGCGACAAACCGGACTGCGGCGCCCCGTGGTGCGTTACGTCGAAAGTGTTGACAATACAACGAGATGTCGGTGAACTCGCGGGAGTGGAGAGCGCGACCCGGCCCTGGCCTCGTTAAAGACCGAGGAAAGAACGTCCCAATCTCGACACAAGAATTAGGGACTAAGATGGGACTCACGATCGACAGATGAGGACCCCATTCATGGAAACCCCCACTCCCGATGACATCGCGAGCGAAGTCCGCCAGCGCTCCAACACGCAGCTCAAGCGTGGCCTGGCGTCGCGCCACATGCAGATGATCGCCATCGGCGGGGCGATCGGCACAGGCCTGTTCCTGGCCTCCGGTGCCACGGTCGCCAACGCCGGCCCCGGCGGCGCCCTCCTGGCGTACGCGGCGATCGGCCTCATGGTGCTGCTCCTCATGCAGTCCCTGGGCGAGATGAGCGCCCACCAGCCGGTCGCGGGCTCCTTCCAGACCTTCGCGACGAAGTTCATCTCCCCGTCCTTCGGGTTCGCGATGGGGTGGAACTACTGGTTCAACTGGGCGGTGACGGTGGCCGCGGACCTCGTCGCCTCGGGCCTGGTGATGGCGTACTGGTTCCCGTCCGTGCCCTCGTGGATATGGGCGGTGCTGTTCCTGGTGATCGTCGTCGGACTCAACGCCCTGTCGGCGCGCGTCTACGGCGAGGCGGAGTTCTGGCTGGCGGCCATCAAAGTCGTCATCGTCGTCGTGTTCGTCATCTCCGGTGTCTTCATGATCGCGGGCGTCATGGGGACGAATTCCCCGGGCCTGTCGAATTGGACGACCGGGGATGCGCCCTTCCACAACGGTTTCGTCGGCGTTATCGCTGTCTTCATGATCGCGGGCTTCTCGTTCCAGGGGACCGAGCTGGTCGGCGTGGCCGCCGGCGAGTCGGAGAATCCGCGCCGGGACGTGCCGCGCTCGATCCGCACGGTGTTTTGGCGCATCATGTTCTTCTACATTGGCGCGATCGCGGTGATCGGCACGCTGTTGCCCTACGCGGATCCGAGCCTGCTCAGCGCCGCTGACGACAGCGCGAACAACGTGGCGCAGTCCCCGTTCACGCTGGTTTTCGCGCGCATGGGGATCGGCGCGGCGGCGGCCGTCATGAACGCCGTCATCCTCACGTCGATCCTGTCGGCGGGTAATTCGGGCCTGTATGCGGCCTCGCGCATGTTGCACTCGATGGCACTCAAGGGACAGGCGCCAGCCATCTTTGCGCGTGTCACGAAGGGCGGAGTGCCCGGTTACGCGATGGCGGTGACGACGGTGATGGCGGCGTTGGGCTTCCTCACGCAGCTGGTTTTTAACGACGCCTACATTTGGCTGGTCAATATTGTTGGCATTTCGGGCATCATCATGTGGCTGGGGATCGCGGTCAGTCATCTTCGATTCCGTCGCGCGTACTGGATTCAGGGTTACCTCTTAGAGGATTTGCCGTACAGGTCACCGTTCTACCCGGTGGGTCCGATTATCGCGTTCATCATGTGCCTGGTGGTCATGGCGGGGCAGAACTACGAGGCCATTATCCATGGCCAGGTCTGGGAGGTTGCCTCCTCCTACATTGGCCTGCCGCTCTTCGGCGTCGTGTGGTGGGGCTATCACCTGGTGCGCAAGGACCGCCTGGTGTCTTTCGAAGAGATGGACGTCGCGCCCGTCAAGATTGAGCCGGTTTCCGGCAGCTGAGTGGTCGCGGGAGGACGTCGTTCTTTGCTCGCGTGGGCGGATTGGGAATTGACGAGGCAGGGGTGGCCCGCCGCTCGCGTGGCGGGCGCCGCTTGTCACCAGTTCGTAACGACCGGCGTGGCGAGGGGGACACCCGCGTCGCTTCCATAGGATGGTCGCATGATCAATATGCGACGCTTCCTTGCCGTGACCGCACTGTCCGCCCTCGCCTTGGGCGTCGGCGCCTGTTCGCCGAAGGGCGGCCAGCCCGAGTCGGGGGCGACGTCTTCGCCTGCGACGCCGAGTGCTTCGACTTCCTCTAGCGCGGCGCCCTCCCAGAGCGGTGGGGCCTCCCAGAGCGGTGAGGCGGCCCAGAGCGCGTCCACCGATAGGGGGAACCAGGCGCCCGACGTGGACGTGAGTGACAATGAGGCGCGCTGCGACCTGTCGAACCTGCAGGCATCCGTGGGTTCGCGCCAGGAGATTGGTTCGACCACCTATGTCGAGGTGATCTTCACGAATGAGGGGTCCTCGTGTTGGATCAGCGGCTTCCCGCAGGTCCTCTTCGCCTCCGGCGGGGCGACCGTCTCCGAGGCGGCGCGCGACGGCGAGGATCCGGGCAACGTGTACACGATTCCTGAGGGTGGGCGCGTGGGCGTCACGCTGACGGCCGAGTCGGTGGACGGCGTCGATGGGTGCACGGCTGCGGACGCAGACCAGGTGGACATCATCAATACGAACGGTTCGGGTTCGACGAGCTTGCGCCTCTCCCTGCGGGTGTGCCAGGAGATGGCCTCCGTCGCGGTCAGTCCCTACGAGCCCCGTTCCTAATCGACCCCTGACAGTGTGAGGGTGGGCGCCGAGGCGGTGATGGCCGCCTCGGCGCCTGCTCGTTGGGCGATGGTGCCTCGTCGCCTTCGTTTGTCACAGGGGCTGCCTTCGTGTCGCGCAATGATCCAGGAGGGGCGATGCGTCAGGAAACGTTCGCATCCGTGCGCGATCGGCCTGGCATGACTCCCCTGTGCGGCGTCGATGTCGGTACGCGCCCACCAAGTCGCTGGTTCTACGCTGTCTTTTTGCTCGCGTAGCCCCTGGCGTGAGGCGAGGCGCAACGTGCCTGTCCTGTCCACGTTTGCGATGTCGGATTTTGACTACATTGTTGCTGTTGAAGCTGATACCCTGGACCGGCTGGAAGGGGTCATGCACGCCCAGCGCTACACCAAGGAGCGCTCATTCGTGCGTGAGGATGGCCTCTTCTTCACGGGTCCGCGCGTGAGCCTCGCGCAGTGGGCGATACGTCAACCATGATCACAAGGAGACACCATGGGTTTTACTGCTAGCACCACGCAGGCGTTCCAGTATAGCCTGCCGTACCAGCAGGTCTTCAACGCGGCGACGAGCGCGCTGCAGGCCGTCAAGAAGGCGACCCTGACCGGCGCGGACGTGAACGCCCGCTTCATCACGTTCGAGACACCCTTCACCTTCACCTCCTACGGTGAGCGCTTCGTCGTCGGCTTCATCCCGAACGAGCAGGGCGTCATCGTCGAGGTCACCTGCACCACGAAGGGCATGCCGAACCTCATGCAGGATGGTCGTAACCGCAAGCAAATCGCGCGTTTCATGGATGCTCTGTCGGGCCTCGTGCAGAGCGCGCCCGTTGAGGTCACCGCGTCCTGACCTGTCGTGTCCGTTACGGTGCTCCCCGGTGTCGATACGAGGCCGGGGAGCACTTGCATGTGATGCGCGCCTCATAATCGCAACCCAGGTTCGAATGTGACAATTGTTCGGTAGCTGTAAGCTGATGCACAAAATTCTTCTATCAGTGCTGACTGAAGGGTAGGCATCATGGCGCGCGGCTATCGGGCAATTCTGGAACTGGAAGGCACGGAAAGCGCGAAGCAGACCGCCGACCGTCTCTTTCACGAATGGGCGCACAAGAAGTACCCGCCCGGCGGCTCGCGCGCGGGTGTGGAATGCGACGCTGAGGGGATCTATCGATTCGGAGAACTCACCTCCAAACGGGACGAGACAGCAGACGTCGTCGCGACCAGGCTGTCAGAGACGTCAGAAGATAAGCATTACGAGCGCCAACTCCTGGAGATGGTCGAGCGCAGAGAGGGCGGCGACCAGTGGACCATGCGCGTCTACGCGTTGCACGCGACCAAAGAATCCAACTACGACCAGGTGCTGTGGATCGAGGTGACCCCTCCGCGCGAGGGTGAGTGGGACGCGAAGCCACCCGCCCTGGTCCGCGACCTCATCACCGAGGGCCACTGCCACGACCGTGGCATGCCGCTGTCGGACTCCCCCCAATCCGTCGCCGACGAGGAACAGGTGGAGCAGCTGATCGGCTGGATCCATGATGAGCGTCGGCGCGCATCCGTCGTCGTGGCTGCCCCGCTCACGGACGGGAACGACTCAGACGCCCTCGAGGCGGAATACCGTTGGAAAGACATCCTGCGTTCCCTGACGAAGGACTCCCTTGGCTGCGCGTCCTACTTTCTGCTCTCGCCCGAGGCCTACCGCCAGTTCCATGCCCGGATCGGGCAGGGGTGCGCCATGCCCAAGGGAAGCCTGCGAACCTACCTTCCTGGCTTTCGCTCAGACGAACCAACCGACAGGCTCCGCCACAGAGTGCTGACCGCGGGCACGCTGCTGCGCGGCTACGACGAGAAAAACAAGCGATTCCGTTCCGAACTGTCCGCCATCATCGCGCGAACGCCCTGCGAGTACCTGTGGGAAAACGGCCTCGATAAGGAGCTTCGCCGGGCCCAAGCGCTCCTGGACAAGAAACGCCTGACGGTGCCGACGTTCCACCCGCTGCGTGAGAGCGCGCGGACGGTGAAACTGCTCGACGAGAAGGTGCGTCAGCGGGTCGCCGAGTCTTTCTCTGTAGCCGCCAGCGACGCGAGGGGATCGGCCGAGGACTCGCGCGAGCCTGCTCACGAGGCGCAAGAAGGGCTCGCCCCCCAGACCCCCGAACGCGAGGTGGGTACCGGGTCAGCGACGTCCGAGCCCGCCCCGCAGCGCGGCCAGTCCCAGCACTTGGCGTGGTACGAGCCGCTGCGCCGCCTGATTCGCCGCTTCCTGCCCGCGTTCAACCCGCGCTCGCACACCGAGCTGGAAAGTGGCGTCGCCGCGCTGGAGAGCGGCCTCGACGCCATGAATGAGACGCACGCACAGCTCGCGCACAAGCGAGCCGCACTTGAGGACGAGCTGCGGGTCGCGGAGGAACTGCTGGAGGAAGCGTCGCAGCAGAGCCAGGAGATCGAGGAGCTCAAGGAAGAGAAGAAAACACTCGTCGACCAGCTGCTCGAGATTCAGCAAGAGAAGGAGAGACTGAGTAAGAGAAATCGTTCCCTCGAATGGAAGCTGAGAAACCCCGATGCGAAGGACGGCGAGCGTGACTTCGTTGAGGAGCAGCTGGATGATAGCCCGCAGAGCATGTCGGAGCTCTTCGACCGCATGACGCAGGGGAAGTACGAATCAGTCACAAGATACGTGGTATTGAGTGACCCTAATGCCATGGTGGATGACATCATGAAACTCGAGGAGCTTCATGGCAGCCGCTACGTCGCCGCCTTCTGGAGCTACATCCTCGTCTTGCGCGACTACATGCGGGCGCGCGAATCTGGCGACTTTTCGGGAGGCAATGTTCACGATTACCTGGCGAATCCGCCCGACGGATACCGCACCTGTTCTGCCTCGCGCCACAAGTCGAACGAGAGCGACACCGTCAAGGGAAATGAGAAGATGCGCAGGGAACGCACGAGGCCGGTGCCTACAGAGGTTGATCCCCGAGGTGAAGTCGAGATGTGGGCGCACTTTGCTCCCACTCACTGTGACCAGAATGCGCCGCGTATGCACTACTACCCGGATACAGAAAAGACACGCAAGGTCTACATCGGCTACATCGGACGTCACCTGACGAACACGAAGACCAACTGAGCCTCTGCGATGTGACTCGGCCCCGGCCTCGTCCATTCACGAGGTCGGGGCCGAGTCCTGGGCAGCGCGTGAGCCCGCGCGCGCCCAGCAAGGAGCCGCCCTGCCGGGTAGTGCCTATCCCAGCGAGTGCTCCGCTACTTGCCTGCCGGCGAGGGGAGGCTCCAGCGCTGCGACGGCGAAGAGGACGAGCACTGCGAGATAACCGCCTGCGTGCCCTCCTGCGTCGTATCACCCGGGATCGTCAGGCACAGGCCGGACGCGCGGTTGACGAACTGGCCGGAATCGTTGCGATCCCACATCTGGGACTCAAGCGTCGGGTAGCACGTCCACATGTGCGCGACCGTGCCCTCCTCGGTGAAGCCGCCCACCACGTCGACGCAACGATCACCGATGCGCAGGTGACCATCCTTGTACGTGACGGTCTGCGCGTCGGAGTTCCCGGCGCAGTTGGCGTTCAACACGGGGGTGCCGTCCTCGCCCTTCGGGTCCTTCGACGTCAGGCACTGGCCGAGGTCGTTACGCACCTGGCCGGTGACGGCCTCGCTCGTCGTGGTCGCGGCGTGCGACCCAGCCGCGTTCGCGGTGGGAGAGAAGACCACCATGTCCCACGAGGAGAGGCGACCCACGTTGAACGTGATCGTCGTGCGTCCCTGCTCATCCGTGCCGGTCGTGAAGTCGAGCGGCGTCGGGCGGCCACCGTCGTCGTCCGGGCTGACGGCGAAGACGGACGCGGGGACGGCCTCGCCCTCCTCCAGGTGGTAGGTGACGGACGTGTTATCGAAGGGGAGGATCCGCTTGGCTGCGTTACGCCAGTACTGGTCGTTGCCGTCCTGGTCGTCGGTGCGCAGGTTGATCAGGTGCAGGGCCGTGCCCGCGTCGGACGTCATGGTGTTCGCCCAGATCGTGTTCGCCGCCCCGTCCGTCGAGGTCGGCAAGCCCACGCCGTTAGTTGTGACGTCGACCTGGCGTTCCTTGCGCGTCAGGTTGTCGCCGTAGAGCAGGTTCTCGTAGGCGGTGGAGATGTTGTAGTAGTTCTTCATCCACGCCTGCAGGTCCGTGGACATGGAGCGTCCCGAGTTGACGAAGAACTCGTTGTCGAGCATACGCCCGTAGTCGCCGAGCTCCAGGTGGTGCGCTCCGTTGGCCGCGAACGCCGCGTCCGCAAGCTTGACAGAGTCCGTGTTGAACTCTCGGAAGGTGATGCAGTCGATGTTGACGGGTGCGTAATTCTTGTCGTTGGGTACCCAGTAGGAGATCGTGTGGACACCGGGAGTGAGCTCGACGGTCTCCGTCATTTCCTTCCACGTGTAGTAGCTACCCGTCTGATCGAAGTGAACGTACTTAATGAGCTTCTGCTGCCCGGTCTTACCCATATCGAGGATCATCTGGTGGTAGGCGGGGTCGTCGTCCTGCCGGGCGTAGCGTGTTGTGAACGTGAAGGTGCCGCCCTGGCCGGCGTCAACAGTGAAGGTCACGGTGGAGCCGCCCTGGGAGAAGTCGCCCGCGTATGCGCCGCCCGACGCGGAATCGTCACCGGAGAGGATATGGGCGCCACCGCTCACGCTCGCCTGGTCGGACTCGGCCTCGATACGTGTCCCCTCATCCGGAGTCACGCCCGGATGGATCGTCTTTTTAGAATCCTTCGGATCGGGCAAGGAGATCGTGGGGTCGTAGTTGTTTGCGTACGCGGCCACGATCTGTGGCTTGTTACCGGCATCCTTGCGAGCGTTTTGCAGGTAGGACGCAACCTGCGCGTTTGTCTCGTTGTGATCCCACAGCTCGGTGTACATGTAGGCAGCGGATGCCTTGTTGATCTTCTCGCTGCCTGCGCCATCGGGCAGGTTGATGCCCACCTGGCCGCCGACGTTCTTATACGTGTCATCAACGAGGGCTGCTAGGCCGTCGGTCAGGTCAACAGGATTGCCGGAGGCATCCTTCTTGGAGGTTTGCCCGAGCGTGTCGATGTGAGTGCCGTCGAATTTGAATTCGGTCTTCTGCGTCTTGTATTGCCCGGTGATGTAGGTGCGCCAGTCTTCGTTGTTGACGTTCATCATGAACTGGTGACTCTTGGGCTTGTCCACGCCCTTGGGGGTCGGTACCCACCACTGCTCGCCGAGGTCGCGCACCCAATAGGATCCGTTGTCCTCGCGCAGACGCCACTCGTCTTTGATTTTGTTCGTGTCGTAGTTGTCGTTTGCCGCGTACGCCATCGAGTAGGCGAGAGAACCCATGTTGGCGTTCTTCGCGTCTTGGATGTAGTCGGAGATTGTCTTCTTCGACGCGTAGGTGTTGGCGTACCACAGGGGCCACTGGTTTTCGAGGTCGCCGGTGGCGACGGGCTGCTCGTGGCGGTACTGCCAGTCGTAGTACTGCAGCGCGTTGATGTGGTAGTCCTGGCTGAGCTTGTTGATGTAGTCCTGGGGCTGCTGGAAGAGGAAGGACTCGTAGGTGGTATTCCCATCCGTGCCCGCCGGTGCGGTGGGCTTGAAATGGGAGAGGTAGCCCATGCGCGGGAAGCGCGTCCAGCTGGAGGAGACGTCCAGGGCGGTTTCGGCGTGCGTGCCGTCCGCGCCTGTTGCGGTCACCAGGTATCCCTGGTTGTTGTCGCCCGGCGTCGTGTAGGGCCAGGTGGCCTTGCCGTTCTCGACGGTCGCGTCGCCCGAGGCGACCTCGACTCCAAGGTGGCTGACGGAGAAGTGGACGGTGCCGTCTCCGCTCGCCTCGGCCGTGATGGTCGCCTGAGTGCCAGGCGTGTGGGTGGATTTGTCCGTGTAGGCGCGGGTGACGTGCGCCGTGCCCGTGGCGGTGGCTGGTGTGG
>ERZ1674201.35-NODE-35-length-19648-cov-10.790129_pt1 | contig 19648 bp, 16 predicted proteins | sample MGYA00581114_ERZ1674201 | MGnify/ENA primary metagenome ERZ1674201 (study PRJEB41354, sample SAMEA4873309) | human saliva metagenome | biome: human-associated habitat [ENVO:00009003]; feature: mouth environment [ENVO:08000002]; material: saliva material...
CTCACATCCCGGATACGAAAGTGGGCGAGCACACTGTGCTCGCCCACTTGACTGCGCGTCTTAGTTTCCGCGCAGCGCACGCCGCGACGCGCGGGCGCGCAGGGGATCAATGCCCTTGGGGATGGGAGGCTCATTCGAACGCAGCGCGTTAATGCGCGCCGACACCTGCGGAACTTCCTCCGCAGTCAGAACGTTCTTCAGGCCACGCAGGGCGCGCTGCAGGTCCTTCAGGGCTGTCTGACCATCCTCTCGACCCACCTGAATCTGGTGGACGGGAACGTTTCGCATCACCTTGGTGACGCGCTTGGCCTCGGACTGCAGGAGTGGGCGCACGCGGGACGCGGGTCCCTCGGAGATGAGGACGACGCCCGGGCGTCCGACGATGCGCCAGACCAGATCCTGCTCACGCGTGAAGGCAACCGGCTGTTCGGGAATGATCCAGCCACGCTGAATCTGGGAGAGTGCGACCTTCACGGCCCCGGCGGTTTCTTCGACCTGCGCATAGAGCGCGCGGCGGGCCAGGAAGCTCAGGATTGCGAGGGCTGCGGTGATGGAACCCATGATGCCGATGACGAGCCAGCCGATCCAGGATGTGTTCGTCAGGAACGCCAGCAGCATAAACACAGCGATGACAAGAGCGGCCGCTCCCAGGAGGATCCACGGCAGCGCCGGATACGTGCGTGCGGTCAGTCGATATGCGTCGAGCACGTTCTGGTAGAAGCGCCTCTTCGCAGGGGGATTCTTTTCACTCATAGGACCATTATTCTACGTGCTAACACCCCGACAAAGCCCGCGCATCCGGCCGGGCACTATGTGAGATGAGTTGCATCACATTGAGTGAGTTTAGACAATGACCGTATGGATATCGGGGGATATGACATTGGTCAGGTGTTCCACATCGGTGCCCGTGGCCCGCTGTGGAGGACGCGAACGAACGCCGGAGAGGCACTCATCGCCCTGCGCTCAGCAGACGATGGTCGGCGCTGCCTCCCGCGATGGAAGGCGTGGGCGCGTGTGTCGTCGCATCACGTCGTCGCGCTGCGTGACGTCGTCCAATCCGACGACGGTCGCTGGGCCATCGTCTATGACTACGTCCACGGTCGCCCGCTGGACGTCGAGATCGGATCGGCGGACCTGCGCCCCAAGGCAACCCGACGGCAGATTGTCGAGGGAATTGCCGCTGGCCTGGGTGCCCTTCACGCGGCGGGTATCGTCCACGGCGACCTCACGCCCGCAAACATCATGGTGACGCCGCAGGGCAGGGCGGTGATCATCGATCTCATCGACGAGATCGGGGAAGGGGAGGGGACGCCCGGATGGAGCGTGGACAGCGTCGGCATGGAGGGGGATCGTCAGTGCCTGCGCCGCATCGCCTCGCTCCTCGAGATGGACGAGGTCTTGGCGCAGCTCGGCTACGACGATGTCGCCGCCGCCGTGGCATCGGGGGCAACGCCAGTGCTCGCCGACCCCGAGGAACACGTCATCGCGCGCGAGCCAGTTGATCCCGAACAGGTCATCGCGGATCTTCGGGCGGCTGCCCTGCGCGAAGACACGGCTATCGAAGACGAGGGACACACGCGGCGGACGAGGAGGCGAAAACACGCAGGAGACATGGGTCCCACCGAAACGAGAGGCCCGATCCGCACCAGGGCGGCGCTCGTTGGCGCAATCGCGGTGCTCATCCTCGCTCTCGGTGTCGGCGGTTACGCGGGATGGCGCACCCTGACTTCGACGGCGAGGCCGAGCGATGGGGAGGGCATTCAGTCCCAGCCCCCGGCGGACCCGTGCGATGTGACGGCGGTGACCGACCTGATCAATCACGCGATCGAGGTACGCGATCAGGCGGTTATCGCGGGAGATGCCTCGGGACTCGATGCCGTCCTCGGCGGAGACCTGCTCGATCAGGACACCAAACGGATCGAGTCAATGCGATCGGGAGGGGTGCGCGTCGAAGCACTCGTATCCCGCGTCGACGACGTCTCCGTTGTCGCCTGCGAACCCGGAGCTATCGACGTGAGCGCGACCCTGAGCGTCTTAGAGTCGCGCACCTGCGTGGAACAGACCTGCGACCAACACGGGGCGCCGAACTCCGCCAACCTCACCCTGAGGGTCGATCCGGTATCCGGCAAGGTCGTCGCGGCCACTGCGCCGCCATCCCCGGACTCGGAGCAAGCCGAGTCGGGGCACGAGGAGTAGCGTGGCAATGCAGTGATGGGGTGGGCCCGCGGGCCCACCCCATCACGAGCGTGGAAGAGAATCAGAGAGCCAGGTCGGCCTCGAACGCGCCCTCCTCCAAGCGCTTCTTCACGTCCATGAGGAAGCGCGACGCATCCCCGCCGTCAATCAGGCGGTGATCGTAGGACAGCGACAGGTAGACCATGGAGCGGATCGCGATGACATCGGCGCCGTCGGCACCCTTCATCACGACGGGGCGCTTAACGATCGTGCCGACGCCCATGATCGCGGTCTCGGGCATGTTGAGAACGGGCGTGTCGAAGAGCGCGCCACCCGAACCGGTGTTCGTAACCGTGAAGGTCGAGCCGGACAGCTCGTCGGGGCCGATCTTCGAGTCGCGGGTGCGTGCCGCCAGGTCGTTGATGGACGCGGCGATGCCGGGGATGTCCTTCTCGCCCGCATTCTTCATGACCGGGACGAGCAGGCCACGCGGCGTATCAACGGCGATGCCCACATGCTCGTGATCGAAGTACGTGACCTCCTTGTCGTTGATGGTCGCGTTGAGCTTCGGGTGGTAGGCGAGAGCCTCCGTCGCTGCCTTCACGAAGAAGGGCAGGAAGGTCAGCTTCGTGCCGTGCGTGGCCAGGAAGGCGTCTTTCGAGCGGGCGCGAAGCGCGGCAACCTTGGTGACGTCGACCTCGATGACCGTGGTCAGCTGAGCCGCGGTCTGGAGCGACTCGACCATGCGGCGCGCGATCGTCTGGCGCAGGCGGGTCATCTTTTCGGTCGTGCCACGCAGGGGCGACGGCTCGCGAACGGCCTCGGCCTTCGCGGCGGGAGCGGCGGGGGCGACCGGAGCCGGAGCAGCAGCAGCGGCGCGCGCGGCGGCGGCAGCAGCCTCGACATCCTCGCGACGCACGCGACCACCGACGCCGGTACCCGACACGCTGGCCAGGTCAACGCCGAGATCGCGGGCAAGCTTGCGCACGATCGGGGTCACGTAGGCGCTGCCGGTCGCGGCCGCGGGGGACGCGACGACCGGAGCGGTGCTCGCCTTGGCAGCCAGCGTTGAGGCGTTCGGGAACGGGTCGACAGGGGCCGGAGCAGCAGGCGCCGCAGGGGCAACCGGGGCAGCGGGCGCAACCGGAGCAGCAGGCGCCGCAGGGGCAACCGGGGCAGCGGGCGCCGCCGGAGCAGCAGGCGCCGCAGGGGCAACCGGGGCAGCGGGCGCGGCGCTAGCGGCTGCGGGGGCGGCAGACGGGGCGGACGCGGAGATGACCGCGACGACCGTGCCGACCTCAACGGTCTCATCCTCGGGCACGCGAATCTCGGCGAGGAAGCCCGCGACGGGAGAGGGGACCTCGGAGTCCACCTTGTCGGTGGACACCTCGAGCAGCGGCTCGTCGGCCTCGACGGCGTCGCCCACGGCCTTCAGCCACGTGGTGACGGTGCCCTCAGTGACGGACTCGCCCAGCGCAGGCATGCGGACCTCGGTGCCCGAAGCGGGTGCGGCGGAAACGGGGGCCGCGGGTGCGGCGGAAACGGGGGCCGCGGGTGCGACCGGCGCAGCGGCAGCCGGAGCGGCGGCGGGAGCCGAGGCCTCGGACGCGTCGCCGATGCGCGCGATCTCGGTGCCGACCTCGACGGTCTCGTCCTCGGGAACCAGGATCTCGAGGAGGACGCCCGCGACGGGGGAGGGGACCTCGGAGTCGACCTTGTCGGTGGACACCTCAACGATGGGCTCGTCAAGCTCGACGGTATCGCCGACCTGCTTGAGCCACGTCGTAACGGTGCCCTCGGTGACGGACTCGCCCAGAGCGGGCATAGTCACTGACGTTGCCATGTGTGTTCTCCTAATAAAAGCTGTATCAGTTGTGGACGTGAAGGGGCTTGCCGGCCAGCGCCATAGCTGCCTCGCCGAGCGACTCGTTCTGGCTCGGGTGCGCGTGAATGAGAGACGCGACGTCCGAGGGGTACGCCTCCCAGTTCACCATGAGCTCGCCCTCACCAATCTGCTCTCCGATGCGCGCGCCGATACCGTGGAAGCCCACGATCGGTCCGCCCTCCACCGAGACCAGCTTGATGAGACCCGACGTTGCCAGGATAGACGACTTTCCATTGCCCGCGAGGTTGTACTCAACCGTGCGCACCTGATCGCCGTACTTCTCGCGAGCCTGCTTCTCCGTCATGCCGACCGAGGCGATCTCGGGCTCGCAGAAGGTCACACGCGGGATGTCGATGTCGGCCTGCATGGTCGGGTTCAGGCCCGCGATCTCCTCTGCCACGAAGATGCCCTGCATGAAGCCGCGGTGAGCGAGCTGCAGGCCGGGGACGATATCGCCGACCGCGTAGATGTTGCCAACGCCGGTGTGCAGGCGCTCGTTCGTGATGACGAAGCCGCGATCCAGCGTGATGCCGACCTGCTCGTAGCCCAAGCCCTCGGTGACGGGGCCGCGGCCGACAGCGACCAGCAGGACGTCGGCGTCGAAAGACTTGCCGTCCTCGGTGCTCACGTGCACGCCCTGCTCGGACTGCGAAGCCGACGCGAAACGGGTGTTCGTGTGGAACTTGATGCCGCGCTTGCGGTAGGCGCGCTCAAGCTGCTTGGAGATGGCCTCGTCCTCGTTGTTGGCCAGGTGGGGCAGCGCCTCGATGATCGTGACCTCGGCGCCGAAGCTGCGCCACACGGAGGCGAACTCGAGGCCGATGACGCCGCCGCCGAGGATCACGGCGGAGGAAGGAACCCAGTCCATCTGGAGGGCCTGGTCGGAGGAGATGATGCGTCCGCCGATCTCGAGGCCGGGGATCGAACGCGAGTAGGAGCCGGTCGCGAGCACGATGTTGCGGCCGGTGATGCGCTGGCCGTTCACCTCGACGGTGTTCGCGTCGGCGAGGCGGCCCCAGCCGGAGATGAGCTCGACGTTGCGGGACTTGAGCAGCCCCTGCAGTCCCTTGTAGAGGCCGGAGATGACCGAGTCGCGGTACTTGCCGACCTGAGCCATATCGATGCCGTTGAAGGTGGAGTTGACACCGAACTTCGCGGACTCTCGCACGGCCTCGGCAGTCTCGGCCGCGTGCAGGTACGCCTTCGTGGGGATGCAGCCGCGGTGCAGGCAGGTGCCACCGACCTTATCGCCGTCGATGAGGGCGACCTTCATGCCCAGCTGCGCCGCGCGCAGGGCGGTCGCGTAACCGCCGGAACCCGCACCCAGAATGACGATGTCGTAGATCGATTCGCTCAAGGTAGACAACTCCTCGTTGATGAACTGAACGCTCAGTATGGTTGATTTCATGACGGGCCTCACGGTCCATATAGGCCCATTGTCCCACGTTTGCCCATCGCTGTCCCACAGGTCGGTGTGACGAGTTGGTGTATCGGGACACACGATCCCGTGCGGCGGGCCGCCTGGCGGAACGCGGTGCATCGAGACGGGCCTGTCGGTAGGATCGAAGCGTGCACACACAAGACGCGACTCATGACAATGGCGGCGCTCGCGACAAGCGCCCACCCTCCCTGGGGCTCGGGCGCATCATTATCGCGCTGTTTTGGGTTCTCGGTGTCTGGATTTTTGCGACGGCTATCATCGATCTTTTTCACGGGCAGGGCAAACCTTGGGGGCCGCAGCTCGTCGCCCTCCTGGCGGGCATCGACTACCTCGTCGCCGCGACTGCCTTGACGCACAACGGCAAGCGCATGCGCATGGTCGGCTGGGTGGCTATCTCCCTGTCGATTGGGATCCCCCTTGTCCTGTGGGTTGCCTCCCTCGGGTTGGACGAGCTCAACTCCGCGCGCTCGGCCTGGACCGCGATGGGCGCGGACTTCTACTACCTTCCCCTGGTCGTCTCGCTCATCGGCATCGTGTGGATGTGGCGCTCGAATCCTCGCCGGATCGTCTCGCTCGCCGAGCAGGTCGAGCGCTCGGGCCCGCCATGGAAGGCGAGCTGACGCGGGTATTGGCCCGATATCAAGAGACGAGGCGAGGCCCGGCGGAGCGATCCGATCCGGGCCTCGACGGCTAGGAGTGCTAGACCCCGCCCGGGAATCCCAGCTGACGCCACGCCTCGTACAGGACGATTGACGCCGAGTTGGCGAGGTTGAGCGAACGCACCCCCTCGCGCATGTGGATGCGGACGCGCTCGCGCACGCGCGGATGATTCATGGCCTCCTCGGACAGGCCCACGGACTCGCGCCCGAACAGCAACCCGTCGCCGTCCTGGTAGGCGACGTCCGAATACATGGAGGTCGCGTGCCCCGTCAGCGCCCACACTCGTCCGGGAACCTGGGCGAGGGCGTCGTCCAGGCTCTCGTGCACCATGACGTGCGCGAGGTCGTGGTAGTCGAGGCCCGCTCGGCGCAGCTTCGCGTCGTCCATGTCGAAGCCCAGGGGTTTAACCAGGTGCAGCATGGATCCGGTGCAGGCCGACAGTCGGATCGCGGCGCCCGTGTTGCCGGGGATTTCGGGCTCCCAGAAGATGATGTGCAGCATGTCCTCAGGCCTGGTGGGTGACGGTCAGGGTGGCACGCGCGATCGTGTGCTCGAGCGCGGCGAACGAGGCCATGGCGGGGGTCGCGTCGTCGTCGAGCCCCAGGGTGTCTACGTCGAGCGCGTGCACCGTGAAGATGTAGCGGTGGGGGCGGTCGCCGGCCGGCGGGGCGGCTCCGAAGTAGGAGGCCTCGCCCGCATCGCCGCGCAGGTGGAACGCGGGGCCGTCGAGGGTGAGATCGGATGTGCCCGCGCCCGGGTCTAGGTGGGTCATCGAGGCGGGGATGTCCAGGATCGTCCAGTGCCACCAGCCCGAGGGGATGGGGGCGTCCGGGTCGAAGCAGGTCAGCATGAAGCTGGCCGTCTGCTCGGGGAAGCCCTCCCACGTGAGGTCGGGGGAGAGGGAGCCTGCGCGCGCGGTCGCCGACTCTGGCATGGGTGCGCCGTCGGTGAGGGTGGACGAGGTCAGGGTGAAGCTGGGCAGATCGATGCCCTCGAAGGGGGCGGGTGCCGGGGGGCGAGTATCGATGTTCATGAGTACTCCTTTTCTTGTGTCCCCATTGTCGCGTATGAGATGGGGAACGTGCGCCCGGGACGCAGATGTGTGAGCGGGGTTCTACACTTCCCCTATCGAACAGATGTTCTACTGTTGTGGAAAGGGGAGACGTGTCCGATGCGCGCGTGCGCCTGCTGCGAGCCCGTGAGGCTCTGAGCCGCGCCGAAGATTCTGTCGGTCTGCGCGGCCGGGTCGCCGTCGAGACACCTCGTGTATCCGGCGCACTCGCCCCAGTCCTCCTGGGCCCACAGGAAAGGGGACGGCTGATACGCATCCTCATCGACGCCTGCCCGCCAGAGGGATGGATCGGGCTGTGCGGGGTGCGCCATATCGGATGGGAATGGGCCGAGCGCCAGGGGATGGACCTGGAGCGCGTGCTCGTCCTGAGCCCCGGGGAAGGGACGAACGTGGGGCAGCTGTGCGCGCTACTTCTCGACGCCTGCGACGTCGTCTGCCTGGATGTCGCGGAGCTGACCCGCTCCGAGTGCCGCACGCTGGCAGCCCGAGCCCGCTCGTTGGGGCGCACCCTCGTGACGCTGCGCGCGTGGCCGGGGCTTTCGCGCACGACGAGCGTCGCGGGAGAAAGACGGGCGGTGGTCTAGGTGCGCTACATGGTGGTGTGGGTGCCCGACTGGCCCGTGAATTGCCTGGTGGTCGACCTGCCTCCCGGCGGGTGCGGCGCCGTGACCCACGCGAAACGTATCGAGATCGCCAGCGCCGCAGCCAGGCGCTGCGGTGTGCGCTCTGGGATGAGCGTGCGCCAGGCGACCTACCTGTGCCCGGAGCTCGTTTGTCTGCCGCGTGACCCCGACCGGGAGGCGCGCGCCTTTGGCGCGGTCGTCGACGCCTTCGACACGGTCGCGGCGGGTGTCGAGTGCCTGCGCCCGGGGCTGGCGCGCTGCCGCGCTCGGGGGCCCGCGCGCTGGGCGGGCGGAGAAGAGCAGGCCGCCTCCCTGCTGGTCGAGGCGATCGAGGCGGCCGTGGGTGTCGAGTGCTTCGTTGGAATCGCCGACGGTCCTCTTGCCTCCACTGAGGCTGCCAGGGCGGGGCGCATCATCCCCTCCGACGACACGCTCTCGTTTCTCGGCCCACTCGGCCTATCCAGCGCTCTGGGATGCGTGCCGACGTCGATGGACGAACGCATGCGGGCCACTATCCAGCTCCTGGCGGGGCTGGGCATCACGACGTGCTCGGACCTGCGCGGTCTTGGTCGGGGCCCCGTGTGCGAACGTTTCGGGGACGTCGGCCAGCGCCTCTGGACGCTGGCATCGGGCGGGGATGTCGTCGTGCCGCTCGGGGTGCGCGCTCACTCGGACCTGTCAGTCGAGCGCGATATCGACAGCGGAGGAGAGCGCATCGAGACGATGACGATCCCCGTAACACGTGCGGCTGACGAACTCTCCGGACGCCTCTTCCGAGCGGGCCTCGTCTCGCACACGCTGCGCATCGACGTGACAGACGGTGGCGGCTCCTCGCGCACCCGCACGTGGAGCGGATGCGACCTGTCGGTGAGCGCCGACATTGCGTTACGTGTGCGCTGGACCCTGACGGGGTGGATGAGCGCAACGCAGGGGCCCTCCGGTGAGGTCCGATCAATCCGTCTAACGGCCTGCGACCCGCATCCCGGCGATTCCGCTTCAGCCCTGTGGGGGCGCGGACACAGGGAGGCAGACGTGTCGCGCAGCGCCGTGCGCATCCAGGGCCTGGCTGGGCCGGACGCTCTCCTGATGCCGCGTGTGCAGGGAGGGTACGACCCGCGCAGCCGCGTCGTCATGGCGCCGTGGGGGGCAGGGGAGGCGTTACATTCCCGTTCTGGCGCCTGGGAGGGGGCCGTGTCGAAGCCACCGGCAACCCTGTTCGAGGAGCCGGTGCCGGTGCGTCTCACAGCGTCGATCGGAGCGGGCAGTGACGTCTGCGTCGACCAGCGCGGTGCGCTGACGGCGCCCCCCGCGTATCTATGCGCTGGACGCTCCGCTCATCGCGAATCGGATAGGTGCGACGCCCTCGCGGGCCTCGTGGGGCCCGCGAGGATACGCAGCGTCGCCGGCCCCTGGCCCGTCGCCGGGCGCTGGTGGGAGGGTGAGCGGGCCCGCGCCTACATACGCGCCACGCTCGAGGACGGGCGAGTGGTCCTGCTCGTGTGGAGTGGGGGTGAGTGGATGGTGGAGGGGCTTGACGAGTGACGGCGCCGCACCTGAGAGCGTGCCGTAGACTGAAAGGATGGTAACCCTGCCTCTGAGCGAGACCCTCGCGTCGATGTCCGACGACGACATCATGGCCCTCGTCGGCCCCGCCACCTGGGCCAACGGCCTGCGCCTGGAACGTGCGGGCGCCGTGCGCGACGTGTCGTGGGCCACGGAGGATGGCCAACTGGAGGCGCGCGTGAAGGACGCGGGCCTGACCTATCGGGTGCGCATCTCGCACGGGGTGCTGCGCCCCACGCTCGCCTGCGCCTGCCCGCTGAGATCAGATTGCCCGCACGCGGTGGCCGCGCTCATCACGGGCCGCGCGCAGGCCATCGAGCGCCAGTCCCGCGTACCCGAGTGGAGCCGCGTCCTGGGTCAGGTGCTGGGGGGCGAACGCTCGCGCGGCGGAGATCCCCTGGCCCTCGTCATCGACGCGCACGATCCGGCCGTGGAGGCCTCGCTCACGCCGCTGCGGCGAGGAGCCTCCTCGTGGACGCCGAAGCGGGCCTCGTGGCTTGACCTGACGGCCACGCAGTGGGCCTCGGTGACGGATGGGCTCGATCCCACCCACGTGTCCTTGCTTCGCGAAGGCTATCGGCTCTCCCGCGAATCGCGCTCGTGGCATTCGCGCACGGAGGTGACCCTCAGCTCGCTGGGAGAGCACGCCTACGCGTGGCTGACTCGCCTCGTGCGCGCGGGAGTCGAGCTCTTCGCATCCGCGGACGCGCGCGAGCCCTTCGTGCTCTCGCACGCGACGTGGGACGCCGATATCGACGTGACCTGCGGCGACGAGGGGCTGGACGTGCGAGTCGTGGCACGCAACGGCGACCACGTGCTGGCCAACCCAAGGATCGATCGCGACGCCGGCCTGCTGCTCCTTGATGGAGGCACGGCGGCCGCGCGCATAGAGGGGCTCGCCGCGCTAGACGGTTTTCCCCTCGGGCGCGCGCTGAGGGTGCCGACCTCGGACGTCGCTGATTTTCGCGCCTCGTGGCTTCCCGCGCTGCGCAGACGTTTCGCGATGAGCTCCGTCGACGGCAGTTTCGACCCGGAGGCGACACCACCGGTGTCGGTCGTGGGCACGGTGCGCCGGGATGGGCAGACCGTCGTGGTGCGCTGGTGGGCAGAATACGACGAGGGTGGGTTGCGCTCGCGCACGCCGCTTGCGCAAGGCGTTGGGGATCGGGCCGTAGCGAGCCTCGTGGAGCGCATCAACCGGTGGGGACGCGGCGTGGGAGGCGACCTATGGACGATGCTTCCGGCCACCGGGCGGATCGCCCCGTGGCGGATTCCGCAGTTCCTGGCGACCGTCGTGGATCGCGAAGCCGTGGAAGGCCTCGTGTGGGACGTGGCCGACGACGTGCGCGCCATCGAGGTCTCCGACGACGGCATGGCCGTTGATCTGCGCGTCGAGGACGCACAGTCCGACTGGTTCGACCTGTTCGTGCGCCTGCGGGTCGGCGCCCACAGCCTGAGCGTGCGCGAGGCCCTCGAGGCCATCGGACGCGGGGACGACTACGTGGAGGTGGAGGGCGTCTGGGTGCGCCTGGAAGGGCCGCGCATCCGCGCGCTGCAGGCCCTCTTGGAGGAGGCACGGGCGCTGACGGGCTGTGAAGGCGAGGGTCTGCGCCTGTCGGCCATGTCGGCGGGCGTGTACGAGCTCTTCGAGAAGGAGGCCGACTCGGTCGTCGCATCGACGCAGTGGCGTGAGCGACTCGCCGCGCTGAGGGGGCAGGGATCGGGCGGCGGACTGGCGCCCGTGCCGGCCCTGGCGCAGGTGCTGCGCCCCTATCAGCGTCACGGGCACGCCTGGCTGACGTCTCGCCTGGGCGCCGGGCTCGGCGCCATTCTGGCGGACGACATGGGCCTGGGCAAGACCGTGCAGATCCTCTCCGCCGTCGCTGCCCTGCGCGCCTCGGGCGCCAGCGTCGGGCCGGTCCTCGTCGTCGCCCCCACCTCGGTCGTGGGTGTGTGGGCCGAGCAGGCCGCGAAGTTCACGCCCTTCCTACGCGTTCGCTGCATTATCGAAACAGCGGCGCGCAGGGGCACGACGATCGCGTCGCAGGTGCAGGACTGCGACATCGTGGTCACCTCTTACACGCTGGCGCGCCTCGAGGCCGACCAGTGGAGCGGGGTAGCCCTGGCCGGCGTCGTCATCGACGAAGCGCAGGCCGTCAAGAATCCCCGCACCGCCACGTATCGGGCGTTGCGTGACATGGATGCGCCCTGGCGCCTGGCGGTGAGCGGCACGCCGATCGAGAACTCGCTGGGCGACCTGTGGTCGCTCCTGTCCCTGACCTGCCCGGGGCTTCTGCCCGGGTGGGACACCTTCACGCAGAAGGTGCGCCGCCCCATCGAGGGGGGCGACGCGGGCATGGCCGCCCGCCTCACCTCCTACGTTGCCCCCTTCATCCTGCGCCGCACGAAGGAGGAGGTCGCCACGGATCTGCCCGACAAGATCGTCGACGTCGTGCGCGTGGAGCTCGGCAAGGAGCACCGCCACATCTACGACCAGTACCTGGCCCGCGAGCGCGCGCGGATCCTGGATCTGCTGGCCGATCCGGAGGCGAATCGTATCAGCGTGCTGGCGTCGATTACGCGTTTGCGTCAGCTCGCGCTCGACCCCGCGCTGGTGGATGAGTCGTATGCGCACGTGGGATCGGCCAAGGTCGAGTACGTTGCCGATCGCCTCGATGAGATTGTGCCGGGCGGGCACCGGGCGCTGGTGTTCAGCCAGTTCACGTCGTTTCTTGCTCGTATTCGGCGTGTGTTGGAGCGGCGCGGTATCTCGGTGGTGCAGCTGGACGGTTCGACGCGCAACCGCGAGGAGGTGGTCGAGCGGTTCCGTTCGGGCCAGGCGTCGGTCTTCCTGATTTCGCTCAAGGCCGGCGGTTCGGGTCTGACGCTCACGGAGGCGGACTACGTGTATGTCATGGATCCGTGGTGGAATCCGGCGGCCGAAGAGCAGGCGATTGACCGCGCGCACCGCATTGGGCAGACGAAGAAGGTCAACGTGTATCGCTTGGTGGCCACCGACACGATTGAGGCGAAGGTCGTGGAGCTTCAGGACCGTAAGCGCCGTTTGATTTCTTCGGTGATGAGCGGGACGGGGGCGGGCAGGTCGCTCAGCGTCGCCGACCTGCGGGGTCTGCTTGATCAGTGATGACCGGGCGAGGGTGTGCGCTCTGGGAGTACAGCGACCTTGAGGCCGACGCGGGACCGGACGGCGTCAAGGGCGGCATCGACCTCGGTGAGGGCGAATTCGTGCGTGATCAGAGCGGAGAGGTCGAGCGCACCCGTCGATAGCGCCGTGACGGCTGCCGCGTAGTCTGCCAGGGTCGCGTTTGCGCTGCCGGAGACGGTGAGCTCTCGGTAATGGACCAGGTTCGGGTCGATCTGGGCCAGTGCGCCGGCGGGGAAGCCCGCGAAGCAAGAGACGCTTCCACCGATGGCCGCGCACTGGGCGGCGACGGGGACGAGGCCGGGGTCGCCGACCGCGATGATGACGACGTCCGCGCCGGCTCCGCCCGTCCAGTCGCGCACCTCGGCGACGAGGTCGTCTCCCTGGGAGGCGGTGGTGACCTGTGCACCGAGGGCGAGGGCGGGGGAGAGGCGGTTGGGGCGCCCGCACGCCATGACGGATGCGTGGGCGCTGGCCGCGAGCGCGCAGTGGATGAGTCCGATGGGGCCGGTGCCCAGGACGAGGACCCGCGTGCCCTCGGTGATGGGCAGGCGGGTGGTGGCCCGCAGGCAGCAGGAGAGGGGTTCGGCGAGGGCCAGGAGGGGTGGGGCGATCTCGCGCGCGGTGGGGGTGATGCACGCGAGCGCACGTGCGGGTACGCGGATGACCTCGGCGAGGCCGCCGTCCACCCCGGTTCCGAACAGGGCCATGGAGGCGCAGACGTTAGAGCGCCCGGCGGTGCACGGCTCGCAGTGGCCGCAGGCGATTTCGGGGGCGAGGCCGACCTGCGTTCCCGGGGCGGGGACGTCAACGCCGGGGGTGAGGGCGGAGCCGACGCGCCAGACGCGAGCGGCGATCTCGTGGCCGAGGATCACGCCGGGGGTGACGCCCTTCGTTTTTTGTCCGGTGACGATGCGCAGGTCCGTGCCGCACAGCGTCGTGGCCTCCACGGTGAGGAGGGCGTCGCGCGGCCCCAGGGCGGGAAGTGGGCGCCGGTCCAGGGTGAGGGTGCCGGGTGAGGCGAGCGACGCTGCGAGCATGGAGTCCATGTGACCAGGATAGGGCGTGGTGGGGTTGTTATGAGTGCCTTGCGTCGCGCGTGTGTGGGCGGCGAGCGACGGGCTGTCGAACAGGTGTTCGATATAATGGTGTGGTGAGTGATGAACCCCGATACGCCGAGCTGCATGCCCACAGCGCCTTCACCTTCCTAGAGGGCACCGACGAGCCTGCCGACATGGTGGCGCAGGCCTCGCGCCTGGGCTTGGACGCGCTCGCCATCCTCGACGTGGACGGCATGTATTCGACCGTGCAGACCACGATGGCGGCCCGTGACTGCGGGCTCCCCGTCGTCTACGGGGCCGAGGTCACCCTGGACCCCCACGCGCTGGGTGCGATTGTTCCGGGTTCCCATGCGCGGGGCTGGGGGCTGGCTCCCGGGGCCGAGGAGCCGGGGATCCGTCTGCCGCTGCTGGCCGGGGGGCCCGACGGGTACGAAAACCTCGTGGGCATGATGAGCACGCGGGCGCTGGCCCGTGAGGGGGAGCGCTCTCCCCGCTTTACCCTGGAGGACGTGAGCGGGGCCGGGGGCGGCCTCGTCACCCTGACCGGGGGCAGGCGGGGCCCCCTCATGCGCGCCCTGCGTGCGGGTGGGCCCACGTGGGCGCGACGGGTCATCAGCGCCCTCGCGGAGGCGGTCGGAGGGGCCGATCGCGTGCTGGTCGAGTGGCAGGCGGCGCCGGGGGATGGGCCGCAGGACGCGGATGTCCTCGCGGATCTGGCGCAGCGGACGGGAGCCATGCTGGTGGCCACGACGGGGGCGCGCATGTCTTCTCCGACCAAGGCGGCCCTCGGCGATGTCCTCGCGGCGACCCGCATCGGCACCTCACTGGAGGAGGCCTACGCCCACCTGGGGGCACGCCGCTCGTTCCTGCGCTCGCCCTCCGAGATGGCACGCCTGCACGCCGCCTATCCCGAGGCCCTGAGCAACTCCTGCGAGGTGGCGGCAGGCGCGGCCTTCGACCTACGCCTCGTCGCACCCAGGCTCCCTCGCACGAGCGTCCCGACGGGCCATACTCCCCAGACGTGGCTGTCCCACCTGGCCCGGCAGGGCGCACGCGAGCGCTACGGCAGGCGGGAGGAGCATCCCAGGGCGTGGGAGACGATCGACCGGGAGCTGGGCGTCATCGAGCGCCTCGGTTTCGCCGGTTATTTCCTCATCGTCAAAGAGATCGTGGACTTTTGCGCCCAGCGTGGCATCGTGTGCCAGGGGCGTGGCAGCGCGGCGAACTCCGCCGTGTGCTTTTGCTTGGGCATCACGGCGGTGGATGCGGTGCGCCATCACCTGCTCTTCGAGCGTTTCTTGTCGGACGCCAGGTCGGGCCCTCCCGATATCGACGTCGACATTGAGGCGAGCCGGCGCGAAGAGGTCATCCAGCACGTGTACGAGCTCTATGGGCGCGATCGTGCGGCCCAGGTCGCCAACGTCATCACGTATCGTCCGCGCTCGGCGATGCGTGACGCGGCGCGGGCCCTGGGCTATCCGGCGGGCAGCGCGCAGGCGTGGTCGCGGGGGAAGGGGGAGGCGCCGCTCCTCGTGAGCGAGGCCGCCCGGGCCTTGTCACGCCTGCCGCGACACATGGGCATCCACTCGGGGGGCATGGTTCTGACCGATCAGCCGGTCTCGCGTATCTGTCCGGTCGGGTGGGCGGCGATGGAGGGGCGCACCGTGCTCCAGTGGGACAAGGAGGACTGCGCGGACGCGGGCCTGGTGAAGTTCGATCTGCTCTCTCTCGGCATGTTGACGGCTCTGCGCATCGCCTTCGACGAGTTGGGTGACGGCTCGGGACGCGGCGAGCATCATCCTCCCCTGCGCGGCTGGGCATCGCGCGCCCTGAATGGGGTGGGGGAGCGTCGGCTCGGCCTGCACACGCTTCCCGCGGAGGATCCTCGCGTCTACGACCTGCTGTGTGCGGCTGACACGGTGGGCGTGTTTCAGGTGGAGTCGCGCGCACAGATGAACACGCTTCCGCGCCTGAAGCCCCGATGCTTCTACGACATCGTCGTCGAGGTGGCTCTCGTTCGGCCGGGACCCATCCAGGGTCGCGCGGTCAACCCCTATCTGCGCCGACGCGCTGGGAGGGAAGCGGTCACCTACCTGCACCCCCTGTTGGAGCCCGCCCTGCGTCAGACTCTGGGCGTCCCCCTCTTTCAGGAGCAGCTCATGCGCATCGCCTCGGACGCGGCGGGCCTGTCCGGTGCCCGCGCCGATCAACTGCGCCGAGCCATGGGGGCCAAGCGCAGCCCGGAGCGCATGGAGGCCCTCAAGGAGGATCTCATGGCTGGGATGGAGGCGCGCGGTATTGACGCGCCCACGCGCGAGCGCATCTTCGATCAGCTCAAGGGTTTCGCCGACTTTGGCTTCCCCGAGTCTCACTCTTTTTCCTTCGCGCACATCGTGTACGCGTCCGCGTGGCTGAAGGTGCACGCACCCGAGCACTTTTATGCGGCGATCCTTTCCTCCCAGCCCATGGGGTTCTATTCGCCGGCGACGCTGGTCCAGGACGCGCGCAGGCACGGCGTGAGGGTCGCGGGTCCGTCGGTGAACGACTCCTTCCTGGACGCGGGCGTGCAGCTCGCGACCGTCGCGCCAGAGGACTATCGGGAGGGGCGCCCCGACCCGCTCCCGTCGCGCCAGGTCGTCCCCCTGGATGTGGATCCCTCGCTGGTGCTGCGCATCGGCCTGTCCTCGGTACGAGGCCTGGGCGGGGCCGCGACGCGCATCGTGGCGGCCAGGGAATTGGGAGCCTTCACGAGCCAGGCGGATCTGGCCGCACGGGCCCACCTGAGCGCCACGGACATGGAGAAGCTGGCCCTGGCCGGGGCGCTTGAGTGCCTGGGAGTGAGCAGGCGTGAGGGCGCCTGGTCGGCCGGGGCGCTGGCCGCGCCGACGTCGAGGCGGGGGGAGTGGCAGCCCTTCCTGCCCGGCACCGAGGTGGGCACCCGCGTACCCGACCTGCCGGCTCTGACGCCGGCCGGGCAGATGTGCGCCGACGTCGAGGCGATGGGGCTCACCCCCGGGCGCCACCCGTTCTCTTACCTGCGCGACTGCCTCCCGAGCACGGTTCTTCGTACCGCTGACCTGGGAGCCCACCTGGACGGGCGCATCGTCGAGGTGGCAGGCCTGGTCACGCACCGCCAGCGCCCCCACACGGGCGGCGGCGTCACCTTCTTGTCCCTCGAGGATGACACCGGCTACGTCAACGTCTCGGTGGCCGTGGGTACCTGGAATAAGTTTCGCCGCGTCGGCCTCGAATCGGATGCCCTGCTCGTGTCGGGAACCCTCGAGTGGGGCGACGGCGCGATCAACGTGCGAGCCTTCCGCCTGCGTGCCGTCGAGCTGCCCATCGACGTGCGCTCGCGCGACTTTCGTTAATGCCCCTCAGCGACCGGCAGGCATGAGGAGCGCGCGCAGGTCCTCGACCGTGTCGCACACGACCTCGGCGTCGTCCAGACCGTCCGCCGTCGCATACCCCCACCGAACGCCGACCACCGCGATGCCGGCCTCGTGGCCGCCGCGCACGTCCCAGACCGAGTCGCCGACGATCACGGGGTGTGACACGTCGGCGCCCATTGCGTCCAAGCGAGCCACGGCCTCGTGAATGACCGTCGCCTTGGAGGAACCCGGGTCCGGCGTTGCCCCCGCGATCACGTCGAAGGCGCCCGCCAGTCCCAGGTCCTCCATCTGTGACAGCGCCATGGGAGCCTGCTTCGACGTGGCCGTCGCCACTGGCACGCCCGCCCGGTGCAGGTCCCACACCAGCTCGGGCACCCCCTCGAAAGGCACGGGGTCCAGATAGTGACGCATGTAGCACTCCCGGTAGTGTTTTACCAGGTCAGCCAAGAGTTGGCCGGAGTAGCCCAGATCGCCGAAAGAATGCCACAGGGGAGGCCCCACATAGCTGCGAAGACGCTGATCGTCGGGGATCGGCAGTCCGAAGTCTGACAGGGCTTCGCGGAAGGCACCCATAACGGCCGGGGCGGAGTCGACGATCGTCCCGTCGATGTCGAAAAGAACAGCAGAAATGGGCAAAGACACTAAATCCCCCGAGTTGTTGGTGCTTTCTTAGTCACTATGCCCTATTATCCCGAGAGAAGCATCCGACACGACTACGAGAGAGGCAGACGTGGAATCACGAGCACGGCTCACCCCGATCGTTCAAGCCAATAGTGCGCGTGCGGCCGCGTGGAGAGTCTTCTTCGAGGCGTCCGGACGCCTGCAAGGGATCCTCGAGACGCGCCTGAAGCGCACCTACGGTGTCTCCATGCCGGACTACAACATCCTCCTGGCCCTGTGGGAGGCGCCCGGCCACCGCCTGCGCATGGGCGAGTTGGCCGACCGCGTCGTCTACTCGCCCTCGCGCGTCACCTACCTGGTGTCCAACCTGTCGCGCGATGGCTGGGTCGAGCGCATCCCCTCCAAGGTCGACCGACGCGGGTACGACGCTTGCCTGACCACCCAGGGCATTCAAACTGTGCTTGCTGCCACAGAACTGCATCAGCAGACGGTCAGCGAGTACCTCCTGGACGGCATGACGGACGAGGATATCGACGCAATTGCAAAGGTTTTCTCGACCCTGGACTCCCGCCTGAAGGCCGACACAGCCGATTCGTAGTTTCGATTGGCGCACGTCGACGCAATCGTGTTAAGCTTCTACTCGCTTGCGGATCGCAACGGTTCGCATCGCTCACCTGCGCGGGTGGCGGAATAGGCAGACGCGCTAGCTTGAGGTGCTAGTCCTCATTTTACGAGGGTGGGGGTTCAAGTCCCCCTCCGCGCACGAGATGCCCCGGAGCCGGAAGGCTCCGGGGTTTTCCATATCACCGAACAGGAGACACCGTGCGCATAGATATGTGGCTCGACACGTGCGACCCGTGGAGCTACCTGGGGCTACGCCACCTTCGCTCCGCCATGGATGCCTTCGACCACGGCGACGAGATCGAGGTCTATCTGCACGCCTACCTGCTCGACCCCGACCTGGACGCGCCCATCGACAAGCCGCGCGTCGTCGCCCTCGTCGAATCCGGGGCGGCGACCCTGGAGGAGGTGCGCGAGGCCGACGACCGCATGCGCTCCCTCGGAGCCCGCGAGGGCGTTCGATTCGACTTCGACTCCCTCATCATCGCCCCCACCTCCCGCGCCCACCGCGTCATCGCTGCCGCCCACGACGCCGACATCGACACCGACACGGTCGCAGGCCCGAACTCCCTCCATCTCAAGGTCGCCGAGGCCATCATGCGCTCGCACTTCGAGATGGGACTGGACGTATCCCACCCCGAGGTGCTCATCGGATGCGCGCAGGACATCGGCACGCCCGGGCAGCTGGCAGCCCTCGCCATCGAAGACGAGGAGTGGGCATCGCGCGTCTACTCCGACTACCAGATGGCGATGCACATGGGCGTCACCTCCGTGCCCACCTACGTCTTGGATGCCCAGTTCCTCGTCGATGGGCATCAGACCGTCACCGCTTTTTCCAATATCCTGGCCACCGCCTGGGACAACGCACGAAAGGATCACGCATGAGCGAGAAGGACACCACGGCCTCGTCGGTGACGACAGGCGCCCCCAGCCCGATGGAGCTGGTCCTCCAATTCCACCGCACCTACTCCACTCCCATCCGCCCCTTCGACGATCCCACGCTCGACTACGAGCGCGTCGGCATGCGCATGAGCCTGATCGCTGAAGAGTTCGCCGAGCTCATGGGCGCGGTCTACGGACCGCGCGCACGCGCAATCGTCGAGGCCGCCACCGCCGAGGCCGTCGCCGCTGACGACGGGACCCGCGACGTTATCGAGACCGCCGACGCGCTGGCCGACCTCGTGTACGTCATCTACGGCATGGCCATCGAGTCGGGCATGGACCTCGATTCGGTCCTGGCCGAGGTGCAGGCCTCGAACTTATCCAAGCTCATGCCCGACGGCTCCGTCAAGCTGCGCGAAGACGGCAAGGTGCTCAAGGGCCCCAACTTCTTAGATCGGAAGAGCGTCGTGTAGGGAAAGAGTGTGCCTC
>ERZ1674201.38-NODE-38-length-19389-cov-8.029689_pt1 | contig 19389 bp, 14 predicted proteins | sample MGYA00581114_ERZ1674201 | MGnify/ENA primary metagenome ERZ1674201 (study PRJEB41354, sample SAMEA4873309) | human saliva metagenome | biome: human-associated habitat [ENVO:00009003]; feature: mouth environment [ENVO:08000002]; material: saliva material...
GACGCCCTGGCTCATCGCCCGCGCAATCGCCCACTTCAGGTTCTCACTGTGATCGACGGAATCTTGGGAGATAGAGATGATCTGCGCGCCATCATCGATGGCCTGATTGATCAGGGTCGCGTATGTGTCTTGTTTGTGACCGTTTTGGAGGCAGGTGCCAGCAGAAGGGTCCTTACGAATGCTCATTTGATACACGTACAAGGTTGCGTCGGGTGCAACCCCGTAGTTTTGGGATACCAGCACAGCTGCCATGCCGTTAGCGTGATAACGGCTGTCCATGGAGGCCTCGATCGTGCAGCGGCTCTTGTCGATGATGGTTGCTCCGGCCAGCTCCGGGTCACTCGTATCAACTGGCGCGTCGATTAGTGCGATGATCACGCCTTTGCCCGTGATGCCTTTGGCACGGGCAGAATCCAAATGATAGTAATCGACATAATCCTGATGCGTAATCGGGTCAGCCGCTACCGCCGCCGGGGAGGCCACCAAAGCCCCCACAGCCAAGGCCACACACGACACACCAACACCCACCACACGCGCCACACGCCCACGAACAGACCCCAACACGCGGGAGGAAACACAATGCGACATACTTACCACTGACGCTCATCCCATCCATCATCAACACGCCGAACCGAAACCAGGTCCTGATCCGACCCGTATGTCTGCGACAGGGGGTTCACGTACCCTGCGCGCGCGTCGTCCTCGTCGTCGGTGACAACAAAGGGCACATACTTGCGCTTGCGGGACTTCTTGTCCCCCTTACCGGTCGCGCCCGCCCCGGCACCCGCGCCACCCATGAGGCCTCCCGCAGGAGCGCCACGACCAGCGGTGCCTGCGACCGCCCCGCCTGCCCCCGACGCGCCCGGGGCACCAACCGCGCCAGAAGAGGAACCGGCCATGCCCGCGGCGCTCGTGGCGGCAGGCGGAGTGTAGGAGCCGAAACCCGAACCAGAATAGGAACCGGTCCTCAAGGCGGAGGCCCCCGCGCCAGCCCCGCCGACACCCCGGGTACCCAAGCGGGCCGCGCCGCGCAGGCCCAACGCCCCCGCGCTCAGCACGCCCGCGCCCCCCATACGCCCCGCCGAGGAGGCGTCGGAGGCCGGCCCGCCGTTGAGACGCCACAGGGGGTGATGCGCATCCGCCGCCGGGGCCGGCGTGTGACCGCCGATGACGCCGTTGCGGTAGGTCGTACCGTTCACGCGCGTGTGCAGCAGGTCCGTGTCCATAAGGTCCTGCGGGTCCGTGATCGGATTCGTGTGCGACCCCGGCTCGCCGTAGGTCGGCTCCTGAGTGGGCACAGCCCCCGAAGAAATAATGCGGTTGTGCGCCGCAGCAGCGTCCGCCTCACTCCACCACGGCTGATCAAAACCACCCGGATACTCGCCCGACGAACTGTCGCGCCCGGTCCCGCGACCATAACCGTCCGCAGCGGAACGGCTCCATGGCAACCCGGTCGCGCCACCACCTGTGGAATCAGAACCATGTTTGTCGTCCTGCTTGTTACCCGAGGCCAGCGCTTCATCCAGCGCGGTTCCGTCTTTCATGTCCTTGTTGATAGAAGACGTACGAGCGTTCAGCTCATCTAAGATACGCTGGGCCGCAGCCTCACGTTGAGCATTAGCCTGCGCCTCCACCGCCTCAACGTATGCCTCCCCGCTCGTGAAACGCTGGCCCAAGCCGGTAAAGCCGCCGCCTGGTTCGGAGTCGGGGACCACCACGACCCAGTCGTCGCGCATCGCCGCAGTCTTCTCATCCAACAAATTCGGAGAGAGTGTCTCGGCCTCCGCCAACGCCGCCTGCATCACCTGCCGACCCGTGTCATACGCGTTGTAGCCGTTCTCGTAGCTGGCCTTATACGCCTGAATGCGGCTAATCGAGGAATCCACCCACGCGTTCATCGCGGTGGCCGCCTCGCCCGTGAACCCATGACCATCTCGAAAACTGGTCAAACGCGCGATAGCGTCGTCGAAGCCGTCGAGCGTCGTCTGGTGGTCTTTCTCCCAGGCATCCAGCCCCCGGTTGTTGCGTGCTGCGGCCATGAAGGTGAGCAAACGCAGGTAGTTCGGTGAGAATATCATCGCGATTCTCCTCTACACAAAAATTGCATATGTCTCAAATTAAAATGCGTGCGTCGTGTCGGCTTCGGGGGCAGCCTGCGTTCCCTCCGACGTTCCTCCGGACGAACCACCCGTCTCTGCGCCGGAGGCGCCTTCCTGCGGCTTCACGTAGCCATTCTGAACCAGGTCATCCAGCAGGGCCTGCGCCTGTGGCGACTTGGCCACGTTGTCCAGGGCGCTGGTCACCTGCGCCAGAGCCTGCTGGTTATCCCACTCGTTCTGCTTGACGCTCTCCGACGCCAGCTTCACGTTCGTCTCGAACACAGAGATCAGGTCGTTTTCCTTGGCGAGCAGGTCCGACACCGATGAAAACAAGGCTCCCGCGCTGCTACCCAGAGCGGAAGGACCCTCCTCGAGTCCCCACGCGGCCGCGGTCTGAGCGGAACTGAGCGAGGCGCTGGACAGCGACGAGGTCGTCATCGCGTCCATGGTCTCTTGCATATACGGGTCCGCTTGCTGCTGCTTCGCGTCGTCATACGCTTGATCAACCATCAGGTTCTCCTTACGGGAAATTCTCGCAGAATAGTCGTCGCTGGCCGGGCGCTCAGTTGGCGACCTTGAAGCGGCGCACCAGCGGCTGAGGCGGCTGCTCGGGCCCGTCGATCTTCATGGTCCACACGTACGTGACGTTCTTGCCGCTGCCCTCCACGTCGACCGTCCACGAGGAGTAGTACTGGCAGTCCTGCTCCACACACAGGTCGTACGTGTCCTGGCCCAGGCGCCAAAAGTCCGTGGCCGACATGAGGGGGTAGATTTTCTGTTCCTTGTCCACCCCAATCGTTCCCTCGGGATTGAGTGTGAACTGTTGATCCGCAATCGAGTAGGGATCGGTGCCCACCAGCTGGGTCCCCACCATGTTGTTCAGGGCCGCGGCCTTCGCGCCGATCGCTTTCTTCTCCTTGCCGGAGGCGGCGTTCTGCTGGTTGATGAGGTCCTGCTTGATGCCCTCCGGAATGTTCTGCATCGAGGAAATATCGGCGTTAGAGCCTGACGCATCCTTGCGATCCCCCTTCCAGGAGAAAACTGGAGAACACGCGGTCAGCGTTGTCGCGATGACGAGAAGCGACGCCGCCGCCAGGGCGGGACGAGAAGCAATAGGGGGCATGAATATCTCCTACTTTCAGACTGGTCAATCATAGGCAACGAACGGCCTGGCATGTCAAGGCATTGTTAGAACGGTGGAGGTGTCCACGTCATCTGCGCGCCCACAACTCCCAGCTCGCGGTGCACGACCTGCGCGCGGCCGGGGATCGATCTCTTCGGTTTGACGCCGTTGATGACCGCGCCCTCGCGTGGGTTACCGGACAAGAGGATGCCCGTCACCGCGAGGTCGTTCATCATTTGCAGGACCTTCTCGTAGGTCGCGCGCGACGCACCGCCCATGCGGCGCGTGATGATGACGTGTAGGCCGATGTCGCCCGCCTGCGGCAGCAGGTCCAACAGATCCATCAGCGGGTTACCCGACGATGTTGCCACCAGGTCATAATCGTCCACCAGGACCCACAGCTCGGGACCCGACCACCAGTTTCTGTTGCGAATCTGCTCCGGCGTCACATCCGAACCCGGCAGGCGCGTGCGCATGAACTGCGCGACCTCACGCATCTGCTTCATCGCCTCCTGATGATTCGTCACGTAGCGCAGCGTGTACTCTTCCGGGACCGCGCCCAGCAGGGAACGGCGCATGTCGATCGCCATGATCTTTGCCTCGCGCGGCGTATACAGGCGCGTGATCTCCGAAATGATCGAGCGAAGGAACGACGTCTTGCCCGTCTTCGCATCCCCGAAGAGATACAGGTGCGAGTCCGTGCGCGTGTTGAACAGGAGCGGCCCCAGGCGTGATTCCTCCAGACCCAGGATCATGTCGCCGCCGCCGCGCGGCAGGATGTGCTGCTTAGGCAGCTGAGACAGGATGTCCTCGAGCGTAATCTGCTCGGGCAGCAGGCGCAGCTTTGGCCCCTCGCCAGCCACCAGGTGCTCACGAATCTTGTTGACCGTGTAGGCCACGCCCTGCGACACGGTTGTCGGATCCGGCTCCTCATCGGCGCGCGGCAGGCCAATCATCATCTCGTGTCCCGCCATGTCGATACCGCGACCGGGGCGTCCCTTCGGGATACGCGCAGCTCCCTGACGGTTGATGATCGACTCCTTCGGATTCGCCGTGTGCAGTTCTAACCGAGAACCGAAAATATCCTGCGCGTCCGCGCGGATATCCATCCATCGGTTCGCAGCGATGATGAGGTGAACGCCCAGCGATAGGCCGCGGCTCATCATCGTCGTCACATGGCGGTCCAGGCTATCGAACTCGGAGCGCAGCGCGCCCCAGCCGTCGATCACCAGGAACACGTCGCCGTAGCCGTCGTCGTAGCGGCCCGCGGCACGCCCACGCCGGTAGGTATCCATCGAATCGATGCCACGCTGGCGGAAGTAACGCTCGCGATCATCCAGGATCGCCGCAAGCTCGGCGAGCATACGCGTGCGCACCTCCTCGGTGTCGCGCGTCGCGATGCCCGCCACGTGCGGGGCACCCGCAAAGCCTGCGAAGGTGCCGCCGCCGAAGTCCATCACGTAGAACTGGACCTCCTGGGGTGTGTAGGTCAGTGACAGGGCCTGCACGATCGTGCGCAGTGCCGTTGACTTGCCCGTCTGCGGTCCGCCGACCAGCGCGAAGTTACCGCCCGCCCCCGACAGGTCCAGGACCAGGGTCTCGCGACGCTGCTCAAGCGGCAGGTCGACCGTGCCCAGGGGGACACGCAGTGTGCCCGCCTCGCGCCACGCGCGCGACACGTAGCCGAACTCGGGGTCGGGCCCCAAGTCCGGCATGAGGGTCGCGAAGGTATCCGGAGTTTCCAAGGGCGGTAGCCACACCTGGTGGGCCGGGTACCCTTTGCCCTTCATCTTCGCCACGGCAATGTCCATCTCGGACATGTCGTCCCAGACCTCGTCGCCCGCCAGGACCACTTCCTGGTTCTGGTCGACTTCCTCCGTGTCGCCGCGGTCCTCGCGCGTGATGACGGGCGCGACCGTGAACGGCAGGATCTCGATGGGAGCGCTCGGAGCGCCAGCCGTCGAGGCCTCGGCCAGGGAAGCGAGCGTGCGCGGCGGCGGGGGAGCGGCCACGTAGGACGCGCGGAAACGAACGAGGCCGTCCCCGCCCGCCTTCAGGAAGCCCGAACCGGGCAGCGGGGGCAGCTTCGCGGCGTCCGTGATGCCCAGAACCTCGCGCGAATCGCCCTCCGTGAAAGTTTTGAGCGCGATGCGATAGGACAGGTGCGACTCCAGGCCGCGCGCCTTGCCCAAGTCCATCTTCTGCGAGGCCAGCAGCAAGTGCACCGACAGGGAACGGCCCAGACGACCGATCATGATGAAGACCTCGCCGAACTCCGGCTTGGCCATGAGCATTTCCGTGAACTCGTCCAGGACGATGAACAGGGCGGGCAGCGGCGGATACCCGTGTTTGCCTGCCAGGCGGTCCGCCTCGTAATCGGACACGTTCGCATAGTTACCCGCCATGCGCAGCATTTCCTGGCGGCGCACCATCTCGCCCTGGAGGGCGTCCTGCATACGGTCGACGAGGGTGAGCTCCGACTCCAGGTTCGAAATCATGGCCGACACGTGCGGCAGATCCGCCATACCCGCGAAAGTCGCGCCACCCTTAAAGTCGACGAGAACCAGGTTCAGCTGCTCCGGAGAGTGGGTGAGGGCCAGGGCCAGCACGAGGGTGCGCAACACCTCGGACTTACCCGAACCGGTCGCGCCGATCAGCAAGCCGTGCGGACCCATACCCTGCTGGGCGGATTCCTTAATATCCAGGACCACGGGCTTACCCTCCGGCGTCACCGCGAAGGGAGCGGCGAGGCGCGCACGCCCCTCGCGGCGGACCCACTGCTTCTCCGGGTCGAAGTCGCGGATGTCGCCGATGCCCACCAGCTCCATGAGGTCCTTCTGGCGCGACACATCCGAGCGGCCCACGGGTTCCTCGGTGTCCTCCAGACTCTGCTGCGACGTAAAGGGCGTCATACGGCGGGCGATAGCCTCCGCCTGAATCGCCGTCAAGCGGTCGGCGCGGGCCGTCTCGGGAAGCGAATCCATCGTCACCACGTCGACGACGTTCCCGCCGTCATGTTCTTGCCCGGGGCGGACGACGAGGCGCAGGGCCGTGTGCGATGTCATCGGCGTCCACTCGCGGACCCGGCTCATGATGGTCACGCCGCGAACCCCGGCCGCCGAGCCGAAGGGTGAGGAAGACGGGAATTCAGCGCCGTCACACACGAGAAGGAGGTGGGGCCACTCAGCGATGTCCTCGCCTCGGCGGTACGCTCCGCGCATCGCGATGTCCGGACCGATCATCTCGGCCAGTTCGGTTGAATCCGTCGAAATCATGCGACCGGGACCAACCGCGTCGGCGACGACCGATGAACGGGCGTGCGGCATCCACTTGACCCACTCCCAGTCGCCCAGCCGATCCGCGGAACACAGGACCGCGATCTTGAGTTTTGACGGCTCGATGAAGCACGCCAGATGCATCATAATGGCGCGCATCTCGTCGTAGGCGTTCTCGCCCGCGCCGATGACCGCGATATGGCTGTAATCGCCTAAGTACAAGAACTTGCCGACGTTATCCGTGTGGTCGTGGACAGCCACAAAACGCTCCAGCGCAGCCAGGCACACGACGTCCAACTCCGTCAGCGGATCGATGGGAGGACGTTTCAACACCAACCCGAGGGGCTGCGTGCCACTTCCATAACGGAACGCCAACACGTTGACGGTGCTGCCCTCACGCGACCACAGGCGCGATCCATTCGATGCCAGCGTCACCAGCGCGTCGGGGGAGGGATACACCCAGCTGTAGTAGGCGCGCTGCTTCTTCGCGACCTTACGTACGGACTCGCGAGTCTCCGCCAGGTACGACAGGTACTCGTGGCGCTGATTCTTGACGGTGTTGCGATGCTGATTAAGCTGGCGAAAGATGTTAAAGCCGACCATGCCCAGCATGGCGACGAGCATGCCGCCGCCCATCATCATGGAGCGCGTCCCGCCGTTCTGCACCGCCATGAACACCATGACGCCCGTCGAACCCAGCATGGGGATGATCATCATGAGGACGTTGCCCACGGATGCAGGCTCGGCTTTCTCCGGCGGCATCTGCAGGTCAAGGACGCCGGAGGGATGCTCCGGAATCTTGGCAGTGCGCCAATTCTTGCGTGTCACCATCAACTCTCCTCGCGCCGCGCGCGTCAGTGTTCGATACGGCTGCTGCCAGTCTAGCCGAGCGCCCTCACAATTTTGAACCTTCGGTTAGCGTTGGTGCACTACACTGGGCACTGCTGTGTTCTCAACGATCGGAGGTTTCATGAGCGCCACCATGGTGTCCGTGACCGTCATTGACTCCGATGGCGCCTCCGATATCGCTGCCCCCGCAGGGACCACCGTCGCCGGGCTGTGCGCGATGCTCGCCATCGACTTGACGGAACCCTCCGTGCGCCTCTCCTACGCCGACGGGCGCCCCCTCAGCGGCGGCGCTGTCCTCGGACGTGACCTCGCCGCCGGATCCGTGATCGCGCTGTCCAGCCGTGTCCTGTCCGCGCAGCAGGTGAACGAGGCCTCGGCGCGCCAGGAGAATCAGTGGCTCTCCCCGGTCCTGGCCCTGGTCGGCTTCAGTTTCCTGCTCCTCGCGGCTGCTAGCGCCCTGTGCCTGCTGCCTACGCTGGGCGACGCCGCCCTCCGGGAACTCACCTACGCGGAGGACGGACCCGCCTGGGCTCGCGCGGCCTCGTCCATCCCGGTGTGGGCACGCGGCCTGTGCGCGCTCGTCTGCATGATCGGTGCCACCACCCCGCTGTTTCGCTCACGCCGTGTGCGAAGCCACCCCATCATGCTCCTCCTCCTGCCCGCACTGGTCGGCTACTCGATGATCGGCCTCGTCCCACTGGCTGGTATTCATGCGCTGTCCGTCGCCCCCGTCGTCGGCGTCTGGAGTGCGCTCATCGTCACCCTCGCCGTCGCTTCTCTCACGGGAACCCCCTCCGCGCTCAGCGCGATCATCGCGTGGGGCGCGGCGACCCTGCTCGTCACGATCCACGCTTACCCGCTTTTCGCCCTCATCGACATCGCGCCCCTTGCTGTCATGATCGGCGTCCTCCTGTTCCTCATGTCCCCACGCCTGGCGCTGCGCGTGCCCGACAATCAGCTCATCGACTCCGCCAGCCTCCAGACCATCGCCTCGCGCATTCGTCAGCCCCCCGCGTCAGCCCCCAGCACCCTGACCGGCGAGCGCATCGCCACCGTTCTGAGTTACACCAGCGCCCGCAACACCGTGCTGCTCGTCGCCGCCTCCCTCTTCGTCCTCGTCGGGGGCATCCCCCTGGCCCACACGGTCACCCCCGCGATGAGCATGGGCCGAGGGTTGCCCGGCTTCATTCTCGTCATCGCGGCCATCACTGCCCTGCTGACGGTTCCGCGCGCCACCCGCAGCCACGCCGGACGCATCCTCCCCCGACTCTGCGCGGCCAGCCTCGCGTGCGCCTTCCTTTTTGGCGCGTGGGTCCAATCCTGGAGCGGCCCCGTCGGCCTGTATCCCATGATCCCCGTTGCGATCCTGGTCCTCGTCGGCGTCGCGATAGCCGCTTGGGCGAACCTGTATGTGTCCAAGGGGTACGCCGCCCTCGTCGGCACCATCCTCGATGCCGTCCAAAACTTCAGTATCTTCACACTTCCCCCCGCGGCAGTCGTGGCCTCGGGACTATTCGCGTTCGCTTGGAGGGCGGTCCTGTAATGCCAGACACCACAACGACTCGGTTCGCCCCCGCTCCCGCCTCACGCCTCATCGGTGCCTACATCATTGACCTGCTCATCCTCGGCACACTCATGGGAGCCACCTGGTTCGTGTACTTCACGCCCCTGACGATCACTCTCATCAGCGCCGAGGCAGTGGTTGCTTCCGCTATCATGCTCGGTGCGAGCGGGCGTACCCCCGGCATGGCTGCCATGCGCGTCTGTCTCATCCGCGACAGCGACGATGCGCAGACGCCCTCCCTCGGTGCGGCGGCGGGCTACACCGCGCTCACCGCGCTGCTCCAGGTGACGCTTATCGGACCCCTCGCCGCCCTGACCATGGTCCGCGACGGGCGGACCTGGCTCACCGGCCCGACCGGTACTCGCCTGGTCGATCTGCGCGCGCATGCGGCGCTTGCGCTCACTCACTCTGATCAGGCCAGCGAGAGCCTCGAACGCGCCCGTTCCGCCCACGCCTCCAGCGGCTTTGAAAGCGTCCAGTCCAGCCCGCCCGGTGAACTCCCGGAGCCGACCGCTCCTCTTCCGACGCCCCCCGAGGTGTCGCTCCCCGTAGCGCCCCTGCCGTCCCCTCCCGAGGTTTCGCACTCCGCTGCGCCCTCCTTCACTTCGGTCGGCCCAGCTATTCCTCCACCCATGACGGCTCCCAGGCCTCACCTGGCCCCGTTGCCTTCGGCGATGCCCAGCCGCGCACCTGCACCGCCGCCGAATCCCGCGCTGCGGAACACGGGACTCCCGGATCCCACGGCTGTCGGTGCAGCCCCGCCCACGCGAGCGCGTTCTGGTGGCCTCCCGAATCCCACGGCTGTCAGCGCAGTCCCTCGTCCCCCCGCACCGGCCTCGTCGAGTCCCGTGCTGTGGATCATCTTCGACTCCGGCCAGTGCGAACTGATCGACGCGCCCCTGGCGATCGGGCGCTCTCCCGCATCCGACGACGGCTCGCGCGCTGTCCACGTCCCCGACACGACCCTGTCCCTCTCGCGCACGCACCTGCGCCTGGGACCCACCGCCAACGGCGCGTGGCTCGAGGACCTGTTTTCCGCGAACGGGACGCAGATCCGCACCCCCGACGGGCGCATCACCACGCTGGCTGGTGGCAAGGCCGTCGAAGTGCCTGTGGGCACCGAAATCATCCTGGGCGAGCGGCGCGCCACCATCGTCCACGCCGACGCAGACAACATGTGAGGCCCAAGCCCCAACTCATACAACACTCCCCGGAAGAAGGAACTGAATGTCAGCCCAACTTCCGGGGAGTAAGTCACCGGGCGCGCGGCGCCGGCGTGTTAGAAATCAGAAACGGTTGGCGTTGGCCTGGTCCGTCTGCTGATAGTTGGAGTTCGCAGTATCGACAGCGTTGGAAGTCCTATCGAGGACGTCCTTCAGACCGTCCAGACCCTCGTTCCACTTCACCTGAGCGGCATCGTAGGCTTCCTGCGCTGCGCCTTCCCAGCTTGCACGCAGCCGGTTCAGTGTGGACTCAAGGTCATCGATGCAGCTCTGCAGGTTCGACGAACCGCTCCTGATGTCTGCTGCAGCCGCGTCAAGTGCGCTGTAATTTACCTGCTGATCGGCCATGTCTATCTCCTACCTTCCTCAATCACATTCCGGCGAGGATCGCCGAGATCGAACTCTGCGCGTCGGACTCGGTGTGCGCCATCGACGCGTCGGTGCCCCTCAGGTTGTCAGCGAGGTCCTGGAGCGCGTTGTTGAGCTTGTCAGCGTTCTCGTGCCACTGAGTCATCAGCTGCTGGAACTGTGCGGCTGCATCGCCCTTCCAGTTATCGCCGATGGTCGACAAGTCACCCTCAAGGCGGGCGATGTGGCCATCGATGTCAGCCTTGATAGATTCGACCTTGTCGTATCCCTCCTTGAGGGCGCCGTCATCAAGCCTCTGGTCTGCCATGTGAACCTCCATTTGTTCAAGCGGGTTCTCGTGCGGGTGCACGAGAGTATGAGAATAAATGAATACTAACCGCGTTTTGACTGAAAATGTTAGTGTTCTTCAAAAATTAGGACAGAGTCTGACCGGAAAGATAGACTCATGTGGGTTATGGTACTGAGCCGCTGAGCCTGTCAAATGTCGCCGGGAGGAACTGCTATGGCAACGAAAACATTTCGTGGAGTGGCGTTAATTCCGCTGACGATTACCTACGGTATGGAGCGTCGCGACGTCACAGTTCCACAGTCTGTTCCCCTCGTGGAACTGCTGCCGGGGTTGGTTGACGTGATCGGTGCCCGTGCAGATACGGGCACAAATGACGGCTTCGCAGTCCGAACCGCATCGGGGCGTCCACTCGACCAGTCGGCATCCCTGTCTGCTCAGGGTGTCCGCGCCGGTGCCTCGCTCCTGCTCGAACCCCTTGGTGAAGGCGTGGCCGACATGGTCTACGACGACCTCACGGAAGCAGTCGGGCAGGTAGTTGAGCAGGTGTCCACCCCTTGGACCTCAAGCGACGCGCGGACGCTTGCATGCCTGTCTGCGGCGGCTCTTGTATTTGTCGCCGCGATCCTGCTGGCGACGACACCCCCGGACGCCATCGCCGCCCTGCAGCCCGGGCGTGTCTCCCTCCTCAACTACATCAACGGCGCAATCGGCGTGATGTCCGCGCTGCTCGTCATGGGCACCTCCGCCGTGGTGACGCGCAAGAACCCGGGGCCGAGCGGCATCGCCCTGGCACACACGGTGCCCGTCCTGACTGCCGCCGCCGCCCTGCGCTTCACACAGACCCAGTGGGACGGTGCCGGATGGATCGCGATCGGCGTCGGCATTCTCGTTGGATCGGTCGCGGCCCTGACCTTGCCGGGGCGCTACCGTATCTCGGTCGCTGCGCCCCTCGTGGTCGGATCAGTTGTCACCGCGACGGGTCTGCTGGTTCGCTTCGGTAACCTGCCCCAGGTCGGCGTGTCCGCGCTCCTCTTCGCCCTGATCGTCGTCCTCCTCCAGCTGGCACCGTGGGTGGCGTTGGCCCACATCCCGGTGCGCATCCTGGACGCGAAGACAACCGAACAGATCCCGGCCCAAGGAATCATGGACCAGGTCAGCACTTCCTTTGTCTTCGTCGTATCCCTGCGCGTCGGCGGCGCGCTCGCCGCGATCTTCCTGACGGTCTCGATGATGACGGCCACGGGGACGAAGTCCATCGTCCTCCCCCTCATCCTCATCCTTCTGGGATCAGTGTCCCTGGTCCTTCAGACTCGCTCGATCCGCGCCCGCGTCGAGGTGCTCATCGGTGCCCTCACGGGCCTGATCACGATCCTCATAGCAGCGGTCCTGGCCACCCGTGCGGACGCGACGATCCTGTCGTGGATCACAGTCATCGCGGTCGGTACCGCCCTGGTCCTGGTCATCACAAACGTCGTGGGGCCTCGTGCGCGCCCCCACATGACACGCCTCGCGGACACCCTATCGGTCCTGTCGCTCTTCGTCCTCATTCCCCTGGCCGTCTACCTCTGGGGCTGACTCATGCCATCAAGCAAAGACATCCTCGAAGCGCAGCGCTTTAACCGCGTTCGCCTGATCACCGCCTTCACCTCGGGAACCCCAGGCGGTCGTGAAGTCGACACGCCCTCGCCCGTGCGTCCGCTCCTGTTCGGCGCAGTCGTCGCCGTCATCATGTGCGTCGTTGGTGTCGGTATTCGCTTTTTCAACCCCAATCCCGACCTGACTGCGTCCAACTACGTGCTCGTCGACGTCACATCCACGGGATCCCGCTACTTTTGGGCCAACGGCGTCCTGCACCCGATCTCGAACGTGACGACGGCCAGGCTCCTCGCGCAAGAATCCGGCCTGACGGTCATCTCAGCCAGTGCCTCGTCCCTGATGAATCTTCCGCGCGGTGCCCAAATCGGCCTGGCACAGGTCCCCGACGACGTGCCGGCTACCGCGCAGCTGGCGACCACGTGGCTCTCGTGCGACCTCGACGACACCTACCACACGTGGGTCGCCCAGTCCCTTCCCGCCGACAGCTTTCCGCTGCAAAACGTCACGTCCGCGCTGGTCAGCCCCGATCACGGCACCACCACCTACTACGTGGACGCGACCACCCACAAGAAATACCTCATCGACGAAACCGACAGTCGCCTCGGCGACTGGGCGCTCTCCTTCCAAAACCGGATCGGATACCCCGTCGAAGTCGAACCGCAGTGGGCCGAACTCTTTCCCTCGGGCACGCCCCTCAAGCCGTGGAGCTACTACGACATCCCCGGCCACGGGCAGCCGGCGACTGACCTGCCCGGTCCTCTCAAAAACGAGAACCTGACGGTCGGAACCGTCATCCAACAGATGAACTCCAGCGGAGAGGTCCTCAACTCTTACCTGGTTATCTCCTCCTCCCAACTCGCAGTCTTCAACTCCACGGCCTCACGCCTCTACCAGGACGCGCCGCCCACCAAGTCCTTCTCGACGGACATGTTCAAGGACGTCACACCCGTCCACGCCGACTTCATCGGCGAGGACTGGCCTCCCTACGAGAACTTCGCGAACGTCGAATGGGCCGACCCGAAGGCGGATGCGCAGACCCGCACCTCGCTGTGCGCGCGCATGTCCACCGTCGACCGCGCCTCCCCGACAATCACGCTCGGCGTCATGCCCAAGCAACGCGCCGTCCAGGCAGCCTATGACGCCGAGTCAGTGTCCTCCCCGTCCGGCCCCACCACGACGCGCGCCGCGACCGTTGCGGGCGGCTCCGGGGCGCTCGTCGCCATCACGTCCGGCGGTGGACAGGCGGCGGCCTACGCCTTCGTGTCCGACATGGGCTACATCCACTCACTCGGGACAGCGCCAAGCGCATCCATCAACGCCCTGGGCTGGGCTCAGTCCGATGCCGTCGTCATCCCCGAGGCCTGGGCGCTCCTCATCCCGAGCGGCACAGACATGACCCCCCAGGCCGCCGCCGAGTCCGTCGGACTGTCGTGATGAGCACGCGTTCCCGTTCCCGGAGGATGCGCCGGTGCCTCGCCGGTGGGCTCCTCGCAGCGGGCCTGGCCCTGGCTCCCGTCGTTACTCCGGTGGCCTTCTCCACGGACGAGGCCGGGGCGGGCATAGCGCTGGCACCCTCAGCCGCGCACGCGGACCCGTCGCCGACGCCAAGCGTGCGCCCCACGCCAAGCGGTCCTCCCACGGATACCCCGTCGCCTGCACCGACGGCGACGTCGGCGGACCAGACCTGCCCGGAGAACTCGCCCATCTATATCAAGGCACCCCCTGAGATCCTCGATCAGGTCGGCGTGCGCCGCGCATGGGACATCTCGCGTGGTGCGGGCGTGACCGTCGCCGTTGTCGACTCAGGGGTCGCCGCCGACAACGAACATTTCAACTTCGGTGATCCTACCGTCGTGCTGCCCGGAACTGACCTGAGCGGCGAAGGGACCGACGGGCGCGTCGACAAGGGCGAACACGGCACGGCCATCGCCGGCGCGATAGCCGCCCGTGAACTGCCCTCCGCGAAGGGGTCCGGCCTGGTCGGCGTGGCCCCCGAATCCCTCGTCTTGCCCGTGCGCGTCGAGACGGGCCTTGATCCAGCCCCCGGGGCACATCAGCGACAGGGTGAGGAAAGCTCCGTGCAGCGCCTGGCGCGCGGAATCCGGTGGGCTGCCGACAACGGTGCCCAGATCATCGTCGTCGCCCAGTCCACCCCCGAAGACGACCCGGACCTGCGAGCTGCCGTCGAGTCGGTACGCGGACGCTCGCTGATCGTTGCATCAACCGGCAACACGTACCAGGAACAGACCACCGGTCAGGTCGTCTACCCTGCGGCATACGACGGGGTTCTCGGCGTGACAGCAACGAATGCCGACGGCTCTGCTTCAGACGAGCAGGTGCACGGCTCGCACGTGTCTCTGGCCGTGCCCGCATCCGTCATCCACACGACCTGGTTCGACCAAGCAGATTGCCTGGTCGGCGGGTATGCGGGGACGACACCACAGCCCTCGTCCTCCTACGCGGCCGCGTACGCGGGTGGCTTCGCAGCCCTCGTCGCCTCCCGGTACCCCGATGAGGGCCCCGACATGTGGAAGTACCGCCTGGAGGTGACCGCTCTGCGAGGTGCCGCCGACACGCGTACCGACGAACTCGGATGGGGGATCGCAGCCCCGTACGACGCGCTCACTTTCGATGACATCGGCACGAGGTTTGGCCCCGCCCATCCCGACACCGCAGCCCATCCGCTGCCTCGGCGTGCCGCCGACACCTCAGTGAACCTATTCAATCGCGACAATAACCTCACGATCCGCGCCTCCATCGTGTCGGGGATCGTCGTCCTCAGCGCGGCCTCAATGGGAGGACTTATCATCCTGTCCCACCTGCGCAGACATCCCGCGCGGAGGGAATCCGACTCTGACGACCTCTGAGGAATGCGGAGAAGCGCGCGTGAACCCGGCACTCGCCGCGCATCCTCATCGGACCAATTGTGAACGAGTCGATAAGTCCTGTTATCCGCACGAACGACATACTTATCGCGAAATGGGAAGGGGCATACGCGAGGGCGTCGAGTTGGCTAGGATGACCATATGGTAAATGTGATGGGGCAGACGCCCGAAGACGCAATGCGAATCCTCCAGGAACGAATCGACGAGGCCCAGCGTCAAGCTCAGGGTGCGCGTGACTTCGTAGAAGCCTTGCAGAAGGCTCGCATCACGGGTCATGATTCGCGCAGCGAGATCGAGGTCGAGGTTAATTCCGACGGTCGCATGGTGAACATCGAGATCGATGAGCAAGCGCTCGAAGGGTCAGCCAGCGACCTTGAGCAGGCAATTATGGAAGCCTATGCTGATGCGGGCAACAACATGCGCGAATTCGTGCGTCAGCGAGCCACAGAATGCTACGGCGACAAGGTTGGTCTCATGCGTGGTTACCTTGATAACCTCGACGCCACCCTCGGTTCGTTGGGGCGCTGATCGACATGGCCAGTGCCGACCTCAAAGTAGATACCAGCCGTATCCGTTCTCATTCAACGGAGATCAGCAGCTCCGCATCAACGATTGACGAGAGTGTGTCCGTTGCGGATACCACCAAGGGGCAAGTGACCGGCGGTGCCTTCGGCTTCCTGTGTTCCTTTTTCGAGGCTCCCGTCAACAAACAGATTGACAATTTGCGCGAGATGATCAGCGACCTCGCTGGTGCTGAGCATCGTTTGGTTACCTGTCTCCAGCAGTGGGCATACGAGATGGACCAGACCGAAAGCACCAATAAGAGCGAGCTGAGTGCTATCGATCCGGAAGGCAATGCACCGGGTCCCGGAGGCTATGGCTCCGGCGGATCCGACTCTGGTGGTTATTCCCCCGGTGGTGGATCCGGGACTGGCGGTGGATCCGGGACTGGCGGAGGTGGATCCGGGACTGGCGGCTCGGCACCGAGTGTTGATCCGTCGAAGGCTCCGGCAACAGAGCCGAACGATGCCGACAAGCCCACGGATGATGACAAGTCCAAGGGAGAACACAAGGTACCTGAGACCGAACTCAACGACGACGATAAGTCTAAGGGTAAGGACAAGGGCGACGACAAGTCCAAGGGTAGCGATAAATCCGAGGATGATGACAAGTCTAAGGGCGATGATAAATCCGAGGATGATGACAAGTCCAAGGGCGACGATAAGTCTAAGGACGATGACAAATCTAAGAGCGACGATAAGTCCAAGGATGACGGTAAATCAGAGGATGATGACAAGTCCAAGGACGATGATAAGCGCGGTGACAAGGGGAGCGACGGCAAGGACGGTTCCGACGGCAAGGATGGATCGGATGGTTCCGACGGCAAGGACGGGGTCGGCAGCCTAGGCAGCATCCTTGGCGGCGGAGACAAGATGATTGTCGACGATGATCAGCTTCAGGCATTCCTCGACAAGCAGCGCAACGAGGAGAACGCTGATCTTGCGACGTTCTACGAACGGCAGAAAGCTGATCAGGTCGAAGCGCTCGAGCGCTATGCCGAACTACATCCCGACCAAGATATAACCGATATCAAAGCCCTGATCGAAACGAATCAGCAGGAACAGCAAGATGCAATGAGTGACTTCCTGACGCGACAGCGTGCAGACGAAGAAGCTCAGATTCGACAGTTCGTTCGGGAACATCCGCAAGCGACGACCCGAGAGTTTGACACCTTCATGGCCGAGCAACGCACAACTCAGGAGACAAGTTACCGGTCCTTTGTCAATGATCAGCAGAAGGCTCAGACAATGAGGATCGACGAATTCACGAAGACACAGTCCGATTCTGCCGCGGAAGACGTTCGTTCCCTCTTTGAGAAACAGGATAGCAACAGCGACAAGGACATCGAGACATTCCTTACTCGACAGCGTCAAGATGAGGAGCGTTCCCTGCGACGCTTCGTGTTTGAAGGAGTAGAGAAATGACGGCGCAGTCGCCAGTGCATACCTCCAGCCGGAGTAACTCAACCGCAACAGAAGGACTCGGGGTTGTCGATGACATCTATCGCAATGCCGTCGACATTTCCAACGGCGATTTTGCTTCGGTCCAAGCAATGATTGATAATGCTCGTTCCGGAATGATGTGCCTGGCGGCAGACCCTGTCGATTTCTTTGGACAGATGGCAGTCAGCTTCATCCTCGAGCACGTGGACCCGCTCAACAATATGCTCAACGACTTCACAGGTGATTCCGCAGAGGTCTTTGGCATGAGTGATAGTTGGCAGTCCATCGCAGACTCGCTGGCATCGGTCGCTGACGAGATCGACACCACCTCAAGTAGTGCGATGTCTGACATGGCTGGTCAAGCCGTAGATGCCTACCTTCATCGGCAGGAAGTGGTCTCCTCCGCTATGCGCGCGGTGAGCGAGAATGCCTCTTCTTTCAGCACCACACTCAATGATGCAGCAAACATCGTCGATGCGATTCACGATATCGTTCGCGATGCGATTGCCGACGTAGTCGCGACGTGCATCAGCGGCGTATTTTGGTCCTGCGTGACCGCCGGTGTTGCTAGTCCCGTAGAGGGGGCGAAGGTCAGTGGTAAGGTTACGAGCTGGGTGGTGACGATTGCACAGATCGGACAAGCATTGGTCCAGCTGCTGCAGTCCATCCAGCGTGTGTTTGATAATCTGGACTCGATTCAGACTGGACTGACTAACGAGGTCAAGGTCATCGGCGCGAATTGCACGATGCCTGCGGGTGGCTGCTGCGGCGCGACTGCCTCCACCGCCGATCTCTCGTCGCCCCTGACCGGTAACAGTGGTATGACCAGCAACGGTCAGACTGGTGGCACCAACGTGTACGCAAACAATGGCGGAACCGCCGTCGGTGGAGACAATAATGGCGTCATCAATAACGGTGGCACCATCAACAATGACAACTCAACGACAACCGTCGATGTTGACGTCAACCCGACATTCACCCATCAGGGCGATGGTTCCGGCGACTCGAAGACCGACGATAAGAGCGGTTCGCAGCACGGCCATAGTGACGCCAAGCCTGATAAGAGCGGTTCGCAGCACGGCCATAGTGACGCCAAACCTGATAAGAGCGGTTCACAACACGGCCACAGCGACGCCAAACCTGATAAGAGCGGTTCACAGCACGGCCACAACGACGCCAAACCCGACAAGAATGAACAAGGACACTCTGGAAACGGCACCGGCCATCAAGAGAAGACGAATCCGGGGCATTCGAGCACTTCGGGCAACCAGGGGAACAAGACGAATCCAGTGACTACGGGCACCTCGGGGACGACACATAAACGTACTGAGCCTCCGATTCCTCAGCCTCCGAAGCCTGAGCCTCCGATTCCTCAGCCTCCGAAGGCTACACCGAATACTCACCCCTCGAACCCCGGTGGTTTTGGCGGTAGCCGACCTCACATCAGGACTCGCAAGATCAAGGGCAAGTAGGACGATCTGCCAGGAACTGGGGCTGGGCGCTCTCGCTCGGCCCAGCCCCGGCCTCGTTCCAGAACGGCGCGAGCATCCCCGCACACGGCTACGTGCGGGGGTGCTCGCCTCAGCGCAACTACGGGCGGTTCGCGAAGTACTCGAGCAGGCGAGAGTCGCCCGAAACGATGATCTCGTCGTCGGAGTTGATGCGCGTCGACGAATTCGCGTACTCGAAACGCTGCTTGGGGTGGCGAATCGCCAGGACGTTGACGCCGTAGCGGCCGCGCAGGTCAAGCTCCTCCAGCGAAAAGCCGTGCACCTCCGTGGGCGGGCGCAGTTTCATGATGGAAAAGCCGTCCTTCTCCATCTCGATGTAGTCGACCATGCGGCCGCCCACCAGGTGCGCCGTGCGCTTGCCCGCATCCAGGTCGGGGTAGACCACGTGGTGGGCACCCACGCGGCGCAGGATACGCCCGTGCTGGGAGGACGTCGCCTTCACCCATATCGACGAGATTCCCATGTCGACCAGGTTCGCGGTGATCAGTACGGCCGCCTCCAAGGAGGAACCCACGCCGACGACGGCGCTGCGGAACTCGCGTGCGCCCAGCTGCTCCAGCGCATCCTTGGACGTCGCGTCGGCTTCGACCAGGGGGAAACGGC